>MDTG01264317.1_pt1 | contig 15728 bp, 10 predicted proteins | sample 811421 | NCBI WGS metagenome assembly MDTG01 (sample SAMN05326645, study PRJNA326480) | marine metagenome | isolation source: seawater | place: Pacific Ocean: South East | collected 2011
TTCATCCCATTAATATATCCTTTACCCTCAACTAAAAAATTTGATCCTTTTAGATTTAAATCAAGGGTGGTACTTAATTCGGGCTCTAGTGCGAGAATTGCAGAAGCGGTTTCAAATTTGGTAACACCTTGCTTTGGCAAAGGCTGGAGGCATCTACATTTTATAATCGTTTGAACAGTATCAATTAGACCAGTTGCATTAAAGTATCTTAAAGCGCCCGAATTGAGTGTGACTGAGGCGCGTCCTTTTGAAGATTGTAATAATTTTTGGGAATCGGATCCAAAAGCCTCAAACTGACCTTCAAAATTTAATTTTCCAACTAGATCGACTGGTTTATCAATTTTGCTTAAATCTACATTCTGCAGTTTTGAATTAACCTCTATCTTTGGGATGGACTCTCGAGAGTCAATTAACAAAGAGCTAGAGTAAGTACCATCTAAAATACTAGCTGTAGCAGGTTTTACTGTAATGATCGCGTTGTCGGCTAGTAATACTATAACTATGTCTTCAATAGTAATTCCAGAGGTAAGGATTTTATCAATCCTGATTTTACCCTTGCCCTCTAGTGATTTTAAAAAATCAATCGGTAATTGTACGATACCAACCGCAGCCGTTTCAGGGGTTATCGGTTTTGATTGTTCAGAGGTTGTATATCGATCCAGATTAATTTGGTTAACTGACACTATAAAATCGAATTTATTTTTATCTTTAAAAAAAGAACTAAATTCAACCTTGGCCTCTACATCGTCAAAGTTTAGGCTTGTTTGAGATAGTTTGACCTGCTCTCCATTTAATCTAGCCAGCCCATTGATTTGTACGTTCCTAAACATTGAATCTTGTATTTCAACTGAATTCTCTAAACCAAATAAGTCTACCCATTTTTTAAGACTAGCAATATTCGCTCTGTACTTTATACTCGCGTTCATCTCTTTGTAGAATCCAATATCACCTTCTACATTCACGTTTGAATCTAAACCTGAAACGTTGAGTTGGTCAATCGTAAAAATACCTTTAGATAGATTAAATTTAGAGATTTTATTGTTTATAACTAAGGAGGGATTTTGACGTACACTTTTTCTAAAAAGGTTTATCTTTGAATCTAAATTTAAATTTGTTTCGTTTCCACTGATTGAAGTTTTTAATTGTCCAAATTTAAACGGTGTTAAGAGGTCTGTTTTTGTGAATTTTTGTAATTTAATAAGGTTTACTTTATTAGTTTTAAGGGAACTTACTAATTTAAACCGCAGCTTCTTAAAAGATATGTCTTGTGCTTTTAGTTTGCCTTGTAAGTTTACACCGAGCATATCTAATTTAATATCATCAAAATTTACTGCATTGTTTTCATCGGTTTTAAAAGTAGTATTGATTTTTAGTTGCAGATCTTTTTGATTAAGGGCGGTGGGTTCTATATCAAGATTGATATTGTAGATATCTGAAGCCAAGTTAAGAATTGGTAAAATATTCGAGGCATCTACTCTAAGATTACCTGAAAGATAGGGTGCTCTTGATTTATAACTTTTTATTTCTATCCTAGTGTTCACTTTCAGTCCGAGAGGCGAGGCCTTTAAGTCTTTTATTAGGAGTGAGATTGAATCTCCTGACTGCCGGTGTTCTATTTCGGTTAAGGTGATTAAGCTCTTTTTGATTCCAATTTTTGTAAAAAGGTCCATCAGAAATGTATTTTTATCGCTTGTTTTGTCGGCAATTTCTATCGATGCGTTTACTTCATTTATTCTGAGGTGTTCTGGTATATAAGAGCTATTTATTAAATTAAGAATTGGAATTGAAAAATCGATATTTTTTACGGTTAAGTTCTCTTTACTGGGGTTATTTTCCTTGCTTTTAATAGACAAATCTTTTACTGAAATAGAAAGTTTAGATGAGAGCTTTAGATTGAAATCTCCATCTATGACTGCTAGGTACTCAGTATTCTTGGCAACGTAATGAGATATGGTTTTTTTAAAAAATTCATCACTCAAATTGTTGATTACGATAATTCCTGCTACAGGAATAATAAATAAAAATACTAAAAGTAATATTATAACTTTATTTTTTTTCATCTAAAATCTTTAATCTTTTTCTGATCCTAGTGCATGCAGAAATGACCATAGAAGGAGCTGTTCCCCCGATGTGATTTCTTGTGTTAACGGCATTTTCTAGAGATAGAATTTCAAATATGAACTCGTCAAAAACCGGGCTGATATCTTGAAATTCTTTAAGTGTAAAGTCCTCTAATTTTTTTGTTTCTTTGATAGCTTTTCTGACAATTTTCCCAGTTAACTCATGTGCGTCTCTAAACGACTTCCCTTTACGAACTAGGTGATCAGCGATGTCTGTTGCTAAAATAAACCCGTCTTTCGTAGCGTTTAAAAGGTTTTTTCGTTTTACTTCTATTCGAGGAATTAGATTGCTTAGTATTTGTGCTGACTGTTTAGTCGTGGTGACCGCGTCAAACAGAGGCTCTTTGTCCTCTTGGTTATCTTTATTGTAACAAAGTGGTTGGCTTTTCATTATTGTCATGATGGCAACCAGACTACCAAGTACTCGTCCGCTTTTACCTCTGATTAATTCGGGTACGTCCGGGTTCTTTTTTTGTGGCATCATAGAGGAACCTGTGCAGTATTCATCGCTAATTTCAATAAAATTAAATTGTTGTGACGACCAAGTCACTAACTCTTCACATATTCTAGAAAAATGAATCATCGTAAGAGCTAAACTCGAAATAAGCTCGATTACAAAGTCGCGGTCGCTTACAGCGTCCATAGAATTTTCGCTTACGCTTTCAAATTTTAATAATCTTGCAGTTATTTTTCTGTCGATATTAAATGTCGTTCCAGCCAAAGCTCCAGAGCCTAGAGGTAGAACATTAATTCTTTTCCTACAATCAAGAAGTCGTTCGATATCACGAAAAATCATCTCTGCCCAAGCTAGAAGATGATGACCCATGGTAACCGGTTGGGCTACTTGTAAGTGTGTGAATCCCGGCATAATAGAAAACGCTTCTTTTTCGGCTAAAGTGGAAATTTCATAAATTAAATCAGTAAAAATCGTCAGTAGTTCATCGACTTGAGCTCTAGCGTATAATCGTAGGTCTGTGGCTACCTGATCATTTCTTGACCGAGCAGTGTGTAATTTTTTGCCTGTTTCTCCAATTATTTCAACAAGTCGATTCTCTATATTCATATGAACGTCTTCCAGTTCTACATTCCATTCGAACTGACCGTTGTTAATTTCTTTTTCAATACTCTCCAGCCCCGCAAGAATATCTTTATATTCTTGGTTGCTAATAATTTTACATTCTTTGAGCATATTAACATGGGCTTTTGAGCCCAATATGTCATATGGAGCTAGATTTCGGTCAAAGTTTACCGAAGCGGTAAATTCTTCTGCCATTGGGTCGGTATTTGATTGAAATCTACCTTTCCACGGTTTATTTTTTCTAGGGTCGGTCGGCATTTGTTTACTTTGTTGTGTAAATTTGAAGTTTAACTCAGCCTATATCAAGGTACAACTATGTAAGATGGAAACGAAACTGTTTTAATGATCTCCCCATACTGTTTGTATTGAGGAAATAGCACTGATAGCGGCCGTTTCAGCTCGAAGTGTCCGTGGACCTAGCCGTAAATTTTTAAAACCAATTTTTGTTAGAAATTTGACTTCTGATTCATAAAAACCCTTTTCGGGTCCGCAAAAAATAATTACTTCGGGTTTGACTTTTTTTAATTCTAGTAATCCTTTGCCATCGTTTGGATTGAGAACAAGGCAGTTAGCATTGTTATTTTCTATAAAAACTTGTTCTAATTTGATAGGGCAATTTAATTTTAACAACTTTATTCGTCCACACTGTTCTGCTGCGTGCCTGCTGATTTCAAACCAGTGTGCCATTTTCTTTTCCATCTTATTTGTTTGTAGCTTAACTAATGAATTTTTTGATAAAACTGGTGTGAACTCGGTGGCTCCTAATTCTGTAGCTTTTTGAATCACTAAATCCATGTTTTGATTTTTTAACATACATTGAAACAAATGCAGTTTTAATGACGGTTCTTTTACATGCGCAAGTTCTTTGCCAACTATGATTTTGATTTTGCGCGTTTCCAATTCCGATATCGTCGCAATAAACTCCTTATCATTGTTAAATATTCTGATTTGATCACCTTGCCTCAGTCTGAGAGTATTTATTAATTTATTGATTACATAGCTAGGTAACTCTATGACTTGCCCTATAGAAATCGGTATCGGAATAAAAAAACGATTGTAATTCGAATTCATTAGATAGAATAGTATAAGATTAGAATATGGTCATATTACGCGATCAAATTATTATTTGTAACTAGTTTAGGAAGCATTCTATGTTAAACAGAATAAAAAGTTTATTAGGTAATCCCAAAAAGGTTGAGGATGAGGATGAAGCTCAACAGATAGCTATTGCAGCGGGAGTTCTTTTGATTGAGATTGCTAGGGCAGATGACGATATAGCAGATGATGAGATTGATATTGCTGTCAGTCATTTGCAACATACCTTTCAAAATAACTCGTTCAAAATTGATGACGTCTTCAAAGAAACTATAAAGGAAAAGTCAGAGGATGCGATTTCTTTGCATGAATTTACAGACTTAATTAACAAAGAATGGGATAGAGAAAAAAAAATTAAATTATTACAGGCCCTTTGGGACGTGGCTAACGCTGATAATCAGATTGATAAATATGAGGAATATTATATTCGTAAAATAAAGGATTTGTTATATCTTTCGGACAATGATTTTATTAAGGCAAAGCTAAAAATAATAGATAAGAAATGAATAATTTTTTTAAATTTATTTAGATATTTTATAAATTTAGGGTAGGCAAAATTGCATCAGGAAAATTTAGAAATAGTACCAGATTTAGCAAGTTTAAAGTTGCGACTTAAGTCATTAGAAATACAAGTATTGAACCAGAAAAAAGTTGCTCCATTTCCAAGAGTAAGAACATTAGACGAATTTCTGCAGGAATCTTTTTGGGATAGGTCATATGCCGGGGAACAAAAACAACAGATTAAATTTATATTAGACTCAAATCAAGAGGAATTTTTATGGGGTAATATGATAAAAAAAAATAATAAATTTGAGCTGAACTATGCATTTGAGTTTGGCGCTAAAGCTAGGCACGCTTATCATCTGGCCACAAAGATTTTTTATGATATTAAAAATTTAAGTCGACTAAACGAGGACCAAGAAAACTTCTTTCAACTATTTAATCAATATCAAATTTTTCTAAAGAATAATGAGATTGTTGATACAAATTTATTACTACAAGACTTCACCACTTATTTTGGAGAAAAAAAATTTCAAGTATTAGGTTTTGATCTACCGCTCCCCCTTGAAAAAAAAATTATTTCTCTAGCGGAATCCGTTCAACCAAATAACATTTGTAAATCTGATTATTCTCTATTTGAATTTTCGTCTTTTGAAGATGAAATTCAAGAGGCGTTTAGATGGGCAGAAGCCTTTATTGAAAAGGGTTTGGAAGCGCGAATAGCAATTGTGGTAGATAAACAAGATTTAGAATATGCGACGATAATTGGCAAGCACATGAAAATTAATTTTTATTCGTTAGCAGCACAAGAAAAAATTTCTAAACAGTCTATGGTTCGGTTGCCTCTAGAATTATTTAAATTGGATCATATTTTTACTTGGGAACATCTGAGCTACCTTTTGAGTAATCACAATCTTTTTGGGGCAAGTGAAGAATTTCGTCGTCGTTCATCATTTGATGCTGACTTCCGCGCATCCGGTATCTATCAAATTTCTTTAAAAGACTTGCTTACTTATAATAAACTTTCGCAGTCATGTCCGTTATTTATTAAATTTTTAAAACGGTTTAACCAGTTTATATATCAGAGACAGGGCAAAAAACTATTTACCTCATGGGTTAGAGTGGTAAATAATTTTCTTCAGGATATCAATTGGCTAAGCAACAGAGCTAATAACTCGCTACAAGATAAAGTTTTTCAGAGTTGGTCATCTGTTTGTGATTCTCTTTGTTCATTAGATGCTTTAGGTACCGGTGAAATTAGTTTCAAAGATTTCTCCTACCACTTAAGTAGAAAGCTTGAGGTGATAGAAATGAGATATGCTTTAGAATCCAGCAATATTTTTGTTTTGGATCCAGATCAAGTTTCTTCTGTTCAACCTACTCATTTGTGGTTGAGTGGCATGAGTAGCGGTAAGCCACGGCTCAATAATAATATTTCAAATCTTTTGCCTTTGGCCCCGCAGATAAAAGCAATGGTTCCAGGGGTTGACTCAATGGTAGATTTTCAACTCAGACAAGAACTGTTTAATTCGTTACTAAGTAATAAGCAGGAGATTATCATCAGCTATAGTTCGTATACTAAAGGAATTAAAAACCTTAAATCTCCTCTTGTGGACTCTGACCCGTTTATACATAAGACGAATGAAAAAATTAAGACTAAAAAGTTTTTAGCAAGGACCATTGATTATGAAAATCTTTATGGCGCTCGTTTTAATAAAGACAGTCAAAGTTTTGGTTCTGTATCGTTTTTTGCCGATCAAGCAGCTTGCCCTTTTAAAGGTTATGCAATTCATCGATTAGGTTCTAAAGCCATAGAGGAGCCTAATCCTGGCATAAGTAAAAAATTACAAGGTATGTTAGTTCATGAAGTGCTTGCAAATCTTTGGACCAATATAAGGAGTTTGAATAACCTGAAATCAAAAACTTCTGATGAATTAGCAAGGATTGTTATGATAAATATTGAAAATGTATTCAGAAGATCTGAAAACCTTGTGAACTGTGAGGTTCCGATTGTAGATATTGAAAAAAACAGAATAAAAAAGTTGGTTCTATATTGGCTTGAATTTGAAAAAAAAGGAGAGAATTTTAAAGTGGTAGGTATAGAGAAAAAAATTCAAGGAAAGATTTTCAACACCGTGGTCTCGTGTAGACTTGATCGATTGGATCGTCTAGATAACGGCTCCCTTCGAGTAATTGATTATAAGACAGGGTTGTTTGCTAAAGGGGATTTGGAGCCGCCAAGAATAAAGGCTCCTCAATTATATTTATATTCCATGCTGGTTGGTCTGGATAAAGTCGAAAATTTTTCGGTCGCTAGGATCACGGCGAACACAGCAAGTCTCATATCAAAGTTTTTACAGACTCACGATAATCAGGTTTGGCACGATGATTTAGAAAATCTTAATCAAGAAATTAATAAAGGGTTTGCTGCAAGAATACCAAAGAAATCTGAAGCCACTTGTAATTTCTGTGACCAGAAGCTCTTTTGCAGGATCAAAACGTTTGAAAACAGTAAAAATGACCGATAGTTATGACAGAAAACAAACACGTGATTTGACTAAGTCTTTTATCGTCCAAGCCCCTGCTGGATCCGGCAAGACTACGCTCTTGATAAATAGGTTTATTCTGGCTCTGGCTTCATCTGAAAGGCCCGAAAAAGTGTTAGCGATAACATTTACAAAAAAAGCGGCCGAAGAGATGCGCGAAAGAGTTATCTCTTTTCTTAATATTTCTGAAGACAAATTAGACGATGATCTGGCTTTGGCATTAAAAATCATTAAAGGTAAGTCGCAAAATAATAATTGGAATTTGGATAAAGACCCGTCGAGACTATCAATAATGACAATAGACGCTTTTTGTATTTGGTTAAAAGCAAGAGTACCTTCGAGCAGAATGGGATCTTACACGTATTCTATCGATGAATTTCCGGAAAATTTATACAAAAAATCAGCACGTAACGCGATAAGACAATTTGTCTTGCGGGAAGGAAAAACAACCAAAAATCAATTATTGACTAATCTAGATAATGATTGGGCGCGATTGGAAAAATTTATTGTAGAAATGCTTTCTTATAGACACCACTACTTGATAGATGTTGGTTTGGATTTAAATAAAGATGTTATAAATAAAAGTTTTAGAACTTATGCAGTTCAAAAAATATCGGCCATAAAAGCGTCTTTTAGCCCTGAGTTTTTAGGGCAATTAATTTCTTTATACAATTATTCTAACTCGAATTTAAACGAAGAAAAAATATCAAATTCTTTGACTTGTAATTTTGAAAATATTGAAATTTGGCAAAAGATATTAAAACGCATTATCTTCAATCAAGACTTGTCACTTAAAAAAAGAATAACGAGCTCTTCAGGATTCCCCAGTACAAACAAAGATAACAATATAGCCACAAAAATGAAACGTGATTGGGCGAACTTTATTGAAAGCATAAATAAAAATAAAGTTTTACGTGATGGATTATATGGGCTGGCGACTCTGCATCCTAATGGCTTATCAAATTTTGAAGGTAATTTACTTAAAGAGATTAGCACCATTTTTAAATATGCTACGGTATTTCTAAATTTAACTTTCGTTGAACAAAGAAAAATTGATTTTAATCAGCTTTTGATTGATGGGATTAACCTGCTAGATGACAGGATAACTAATGAATATTTTTATGATAATTTAGGCTTTTGGTTCACCCATATCTTAGTTGACGAAGTACAGGATACCTCCGCGGCACAATTAGCTTTAATAAAAAAAATTATAGCATATTGGGATGGGGATGAGCGATATTCATTGTTTATGGTTGGCGATTTTATGCAATCTATTTATAGATTTAGGAAGGCCTTACCAGAACATTTTAGTGAGATATTAGAGACTGGAAGATTTGCAAATATTCATTTGAATTTAATTATTTTGAAATCTAACTTTCGTGCTCAGTCAAATCTTGTTCAATGGGTCAATGAGCTAATGCCAAAAATAATGTGCGCTAACGGATGCGACAACATGAATTTTCAGTTACAACAGGCAACTAAAAAAAGCGAAGGAGAACCAGTTGCTTTTTTCAATACTAAAAAATATGGAGAGGAGTATGAGGCTAAAATTGTTATTGATACAATTAAAAATATTTCGGCGAGTGCTGGTCGGGAAGGGGAAATTATTACGATTGGTATTCTTGCTCGTAATCGCTCACACCTGAGTAAAATAATTCAAAAACTTAATCAATCAAAAATGTCATTTGTTACTTCTGATATCCGCACGATCAGGGATTTTGCTGTTGTTAATGAACTGCTCGCTATTACTAGGTGTCTCCTTCATCCAGAAGACAAAGTAGCATTTTTTGCATTTATTTCAGGGCCTTGGATAGGAATGTCTTTGGCTGAAATCCATGGGTTTGCAAGTAATTTTTTTTCAGAAAATTGTCTTAATTCAGATCGCATTGATCCGAGATTTAGTGGTTATATTGATTTAGTAAAACTACTTGAGGTGGGAAGAAGAGAGCTCGAATATCTTACTTTAAGTTCTGTTGTTATGAAAATGTGGGATGCGCTAGATGGTAATCAGTATTTCGCTGATCAGAATTCATTCTTAGCTGTTAATATTTTTTTCAAAGAACTAAGCTATCTGGAAAATGAAGAAAAATTAATTACGAACGTAAAACTAGAGAGTCGTTTAAATGTCCCATTTTCTGAGGCGGACCATAGCGGAAATGTTAAAATTCAGCTAATGACCATTCACAAATCCAAAGGTCTTGAGTTTGATTATGTTATCCTACCAGGGCTCAACAAAAGACCTAGGTATGAAGAGCCAAGCATCATTGCCTCAAAACTGTTTAAGACAAATAAAAATCAGTCGATAGGTTTAGTGGCGCCTTTTGTAAAAAATGATAAAGATTCCTTTTATAATTACTTAAACAATTTTGAAAGACAAAATAGGACGAATGAGGTTATTAGGCTTCTCTATGTTGTTTTGACGCGTGCAAAAAAGAAAATCTTTATCTTAGGTGAATTTGGAGAAAGTAATAGTTCTGAAGGTTTTTTTTATTCTCAAGCAAATTCTCTCCAGTCTTTTTTAGTAAGTGCTTTAGGCTGCCCTTCAATAGAAGAGTTAAAATTTTCTTCCAAAGGTTCCATTGAACATAAAAAAGATATTCGAAAAAAAGTTGCTTTAACTAGTAATGTTACTAAGCGCTATAACTATGAGAAGTATAAAGATCTCAAATCAAATAGAGAGTATTTGGAATTCGATTGGGCAACTAATATAGCTCGCTGTGTCGGAGTAATAATACATGAGATATTGGAGAGGATAGATGACTCTTCGTTTGAATTGAATAAAGCTAAATGGCAGTTCGATTGTAGACGTTATGCCCAACAAAGAATTTGGTCTTTAGGTCTTTCAAGTTCAAAAGCAGAAGATGCCTTATTTCGAATTTACACCTGTTTGAAAAATATAAGCGATAGCAGTAAATGTGATTGGTTATTTTCTAGTGGTCATAGTTTTATTCACACGGAATATCAAGTAATGACTACTCTTCGCGGATCAAATGAGACTCTAATAATGGATAGAATCTTTACAGACAAAAAAAAAGTGAATTGGGTTGTGGACTTTAAAACCGGTTATCACCAGGGTAAAGATTTAGAAAATTTCTTGCAAGAAGAGATTAGAAGACATCAACCGCAATTAGATTTTTACGGTCAGGTTATTTCGGAGCTTAGAGATGGTCCTCTAATGTTAGGTTTGTATTTTCCGCTCTATGATTTCTGGCATCAATGGTCTTATTCAACTTAAGGGAAATTTATCTGTCATCTCTAAACTGTTTTTGAAACATTTCTCTTCTCTCCTGAGCATCTACAGTAAGGGTAGCCGTCGGCCTTGCTTCTAGTCGGCCCAACCCTATTTCCTCGCCTGTTTCTTCACAATATCCGTAAGTTCCATCGCCTATTCTTCTTAAAGCGGAATCTATTTTTGATAATAATTTTCTGTATCTATCTCGTGTCCTTAACTCTAGAATATTGTCACTTTCCCTGCTCGCTCTCTCTGCCTCATCGCTAACATCTCGTGATTCGGTTTTTAAATTATATAAAGTCTCTTGAGATTGATTAATAAGCTCATTTTTCCAGTCTATTAATTTGCTTTCAAAGTAGGCAAGCTGTTTTTCATTCATGTATTCTTCATTATCACTTGGTTTATAATTGGCATTAAGATTTGTATTTTTTAATTCATTTGGTGAGTTTAATTTTGACTTTTTGGCTTTTTTATTAATACTGGTTTTTTTTTCTAGTAATTGTTTTTTTCTTTGAGCCTGTTGGTTTTTGAGGTTTATTTTTGGTCGATTTAGGCTTTTTCACAATAGTCTTTGATGACCGAGCTGATGTTTTCGATTTAGTTGGTTTTTTCTTGTTAGAAGAGATTACTTTTTTTTTGCTCATAGGCTGCTACTTAAATAAATTTAAATTGTATTTTTTTAAAAAAAACAACGCGAAACAATAATCATTTTCGGCGACAAGCGCAAGTAAAAACTATAATTTTTCATGGTTTCTGCAAAATTTATCCATTATTTAAGCTTTTGACCGGAAATAATAGCGTATTTTTATCATTTGCTAAATTACACCATTTAATTCTAAATATTTGTTCAACTGCGTATTTTACAGGCTCCCCCCTCTTTTCTTAAATTGAAAAAAGGGAAATTCATTGTGTTATAATCTGGTTTGTGGTCAACTTTCGGGCAATACACGTATTATTAGTTTTGTAGGTTTTTATTTTTATATGTTTCGTGCAATTTCGGTTTATTTAATTTTATTCTTTTCGGTTATTAACAATCAAATTTTCGCTTCAGAGGGAAACCTCACACTTGGAAAGAAAAAATCTGAAACTTGCTTGGGATGTCATGGTGTCACAGGTTACTCTAATGTTTATCCTTCTTATAAAGTCCCAAAGATAGGGGGACAAAATAAAGAATATATAGTAAGTGCTCTGAAAGCATATAAGGCTGGCGATAGAAAACATGGGACTATGCAAGCAAATTCTTATAGATTATCTGAAAAAGATATGTACGATATTGCTGCCTACTTGTCTTCGGTTAAATAAGATAGAGCATCGCCTTAAGGAGCAGATAAATCGACTATGAATAAAAAACGCATTTGGACCATTACAAATCTAGCTTCAATTATTGTGCTTTCTTATAGTTTTAGTGCCTCAGCTAACAGTATGACTTACAAGCAAAAACTTAATGCTTGCGCAGCTTGTCATGGAGTAAACGGTGATAAACCAGTTGTACCAAGCTATCCAATATTAGCGGGTCAGTATGCAGATTACTTGGTTAATTCTCTTCAGGCTTATAAAAGTGGAAGGAGGATACATCCTATAATGAATGCACAGGTGAAACTCTTAGGATTAACTGATTCGGATATAAATCGGTTAAGTTCACACTTTTCTAGAAAGAAAAGTTTAAAAGGATTGGCGGAGTAAGAAGCGACCCAGTCGTATTTTTTCCGTTTACTATCGATTAGACCAATGAAAGCCGTTTAGTTCAATGAAAAAAATTTTATCTTTCCTTAACAACCATCATGTTTGGCAAACTTTGATAAACCAAGTCGAGAGAATTAAAAAGACTCCATTCGGTATTTTGGTAAAACAACAAATAGATAAGTTGAAAAAAATCCCAATAGCTTTAACTATAATATCCTTTAGTCTTTTGATATCTATCCTAATAATAGAAACTAAACCCGAAACACAGGCCCATCCAAAAATAGAAAAAGTTTGGCCCGTTGCAGTGATAGCCGCTGAATCAATAGATATGCAACCAAAGATAACAATATACGGTGAAGTTAAAGCATCACGAATGGCTTTGATAAGAAGCAAGCTAAGAGGGAAAATAGTCTCTCTTAACCCAGCATTTAAGGATGGCAATTTTGTTGAATCAGGAGCTGAACTATTAACTATAGAGCGAGCAAGGTACGAACACCAGACTGCCGAAAAGCGAGCTGACCTCTTTCATTCGGAAGCTGTTCTAGAAGAATTGAAAAAAGAACTTGTTTTTGAGAAAAAACTTAAGATTGTTGCGAAAAAACAATTAGATATATCAAAGAGAAATGTCGATAGAATCTCTGCTCTTGTTTCGCAGGGCCGAGAGAGCAAGCAATTAATCGATGACACCAAGTCGAAACATGCTAACCGTGAACAGGATTATCTTCTGAAGGGTCAGAGGGTTAGCAAGTTAAAAGCGAGAATTAAGCAACAGGAGGCTCTTTATGATAAAAAAGCTTCAACTTTGGCAATAGCAGAAACCGAATTGTCAGAAACTGTCATTCAAAGTCCTCTCGATGGGTTTGTATCTGATGTATCATTGGCTCTCGGACAGCTTCTTGAGAGAGGAGAAACAGTTGGTCGCGTTCTATCCTCCAAAGACTTGGAAGTAAGGTTTGAGTTACCTGAAGCAGATTATGGGCGCTTTACCAAAGACTCGGTATCAGGTTCAAAGCAAAACAAAAAAGAAGCGAAAGACCTAATAGGTAGAATTTTAACAATCAATTGGAATTTAGGATCTGAGCAGCTATCGTTCAATGCAAAATTAAGTAGGATAGGGGCTGAAATGAATCCAGAGACTGGAGGTGTTGAGATGTTCGCTTCGTTGCAACGCGATGCATCAGAACTTGGCCTTAGAGCAGGGGCTTTTGTAGAAGTAGTTTTTCCAGATTTCATTTATAGAAATGTTTATGAATTACCTGAGAGAGCTGTAACAGATGAAAACTATATTTATGTAGTCAGAAATCAGAGGCTTGTCCGGTTGCCAATCGAAGTTGTAGGTCGGTCTAACGATAATTTCTTGATTCGGTCAAAGATAAATTCAGGTGAGTTAATAGTTTCGAGATTGTTTGAAAATATTAGTCCAGGACTGCGTGTCAAAGTATTGTGAGCCGTGGTCTATTTTTTAAATCCCTAGTTTCTCTTTTTGCTAGGCATCCCACTGCACCAAATCTAATTTTGGTTTTAATGATAGGTTGTGGCGTGGTTGCTTCAACGAGCATAAATCGGCAATTCTTTCCTGATTTCGGCTTAGACTATGTAACAATCTCGATTGAATGGCCCGGCGCTTCTGCGAATGATGTTGATGCATCTATTGCACAAGCGGTCGAATCTTCTGTACGTTTTTTAAATGGAGTAAAAAATGTGAGCTCGGTTTCGTACGAGGGCTTGTCTTACACTGCAGTCGAATTCTTCGCTGATCACGATATGCAATTAGCTCTTTCGGAGGTAGAGTCAGCAGTGAGTCAATTACAGACATTGCCCTCCGAGAGTGAAAGACCGATTATAAAAAAAGTACAAAGATATGAGACTGTATCTAAGTTAGTTATTTGGGGTGACGCGACGGAAAAAGAAATAAAAAAAAATGCAAAGTTGATTAGAGATCGGTTTCTTGCTCTGGGAGTTGAAAATGTTACCTTAAGAGGTCTCAGAAAAGATCTAGTTCTAGTCGAGATAAGCCCTGATGCTATTCATAAATATAAGCTATCGATTAATGAGATTGCTGATAGAATACGGATGCTTTCGATTGATATGCCGGCCGGTGAAATATTAGGAGGGCAAAAGCAAATCAGAAGTGTTGGGCAAAAAACCCATGCAAAAGATTTTAAAGAACTTGAAATTAGATCCTTACCAGGAGGACAAAAGCTTTTATTAAAAAACTTGGCTGAGGTTTCAGAATCATTTGAAGATGATGCTGTCCAATATTTCAGAAACGAATTTCCAGCCATAGAGATTGATATTCAGCGTTCAACTAAGACTGATGCTCTTGAGATATCTAATCTAGTAAAAAAAGAATTAATAGATTTACAGAAAATTATGCCTATTAATATCAATTTGGAAGAATACGATGTAAAGGCTGAAAGTATTAGAGAACGAATCAATCTCCTAATTTTTAATGGAGTTAGTGGTCTTGTCTTAGTGTTAATTGTTTTATTCTTATTCATGCGATTCAGGGTGGCTGTTTGGATTGCGATTGGAATCCCGGCATCATTACTAGCCACAATTGCAATGATGCAAATAAGTGGCCAAACCGTTAATATGGTAAGTCTATTCGGTATGATTATGGCGATTGGTATTGTGGTGGACGATGCAATAGTTGTAGGCGAGCATGCCGACTACCACAGTAGTAGTGGACTAGAACCGATGGATGCTGCCATACTAGGAGCGTCTAGCATGGCAATTCCTGTAATTAGCTCAACCCTAACTACCATCGCTGCTTTCATTCCTTTGTTTATTATTTCCGGGATAATGGGGCAAATAATTTCAGCCATTCCCTTTGTGGTAGTTACTGTTTTAATTGCCAGTTTATTGGAATGCTTTCTGGTTCTCCCCTTCCACTTGGGTAATAGTTTTAGAAAAACAGAACGTAAATCTATTCTTACCGAGGTGACAAATAAGAACAATAAAAGATTTCAAAATTTAAAAAATAACAAGTTTAAATTTTGGATGAAAAAATCTATACAAAATCGGTATTCAATTCTTGCGATATGGATTTCTCTATTTATTTTGTCACTTTCTCTGATTATTGGGGGAAGAGTTGGCTATCAGTTTTTCCCTTCGCCTGAACCTAATATGATTTATGCAAATCTAAAAATGCTACCTGGTTCTTCTAGATCAGAAACCAAAGCTGTGGTTCTAAGATTAGAAAAATCGTTATCGGATGCTGTGGCCGTCATGGGCCATCAACCTGATGTTCTGAAGATGTCTCTAGGTATAGTTGGGGCTAATGCGGGTAATGATAAACAAGATTCAAGTAGCACGGATGTGCTAGGTGGAGTAATCGTAGAATTAATCTCATCCGATAAAAGAAGTTTTAGATCAGATGAATTAATTAAAGAATGGAGAAATCAAACTGATTGGCCGGAAGGAATTGACAATTTGACTTTTGTGAGTCAGAGATCGGGCCCTCCGGGCAA
>MDTG01445627.1_pt1 | contig 15727 bp, 11 predicted proteins | sample 811421 | NCBI WGS metagenome assembly MDTG01 (sample SAMN05326645, study PRJNA326480) | marine metagenome | isolation source: seawater | place: Pacific Ocean: South East | collected 2011
GACAACCTGAAGTTTGTTGTTGAGCTGATTTGCCCAATCGCGATGGACGAAGGTTTACGCTTCGCAATCCGTGAAGGCGGCCGTACAGTAGGTGCTGGTGTAGTATCTAAAATCATCGCTTAATTCAGATTGAGTAAGCAGTGATGTAAAGAAGGCTCCCCTGTGGAGCCTTTTTTGTTTTTAGTCTTAAAAATAGCGCAATACGATACGGTAAGCTTGTTTTAGCACGCTAAGACAGTATAATGAGCGGCTATTTGATGGCTGGGTAGTTTCAGGCCATTTTAAAGACTGAAGGGGCATAGTTCCAATTGGTAGAACAGCGGTCTCCAAAACCGATGGTTGGGGGTTCGAATCCCTCTGCCCCTGCCAAATTTAAGGTAGCAGCTGAAAAAGCGCTGTACCATATTAGTTAATAACGAGTGGCATGATACACGCCAAAATGAAGTGAGTTAGAGCATGAGCGTTGCGAGCGAAAATCCGAAAAGCGGGCTTGATCTGGTTAAATGGTTATTAGTATTTGTTATCCTGTCTTTGGCAGTGGCCGGCAACTATATATTCGAACTGGGTGCGTTAGAGCGTGCTATAGCAATCGTTGTGCTGGTTATTGTTGCGGGTGTGGTCGCTGGCCAAACCCATAAAGGCCGTACCTTTATAAATTTCGCCAAAGAGTCTCGTTCAGAAATCCGCAAAGTGGTATGGCCTACCCGCCAGGAAACAATGCAAACTACTCTGGTTGTAATAATAGCGACCATTATCATGGGCTTGTTACTGTGGGGCCTGGATGCCATTTTATTACGAGTTGTTTCTTTCTTTACCGGATTGGGGATCTAAAGCATGGCTGAAAAAATGCGTTGGTATGTTGTACAAGCGTTTTCAGGATTTGAGCAACGCGTTGCCACATCTTTGCGGGAATATATCAAACTAAACGAGATGGAAGAAAAGTTTGGTGAAGTATTAGTCCCAACGGAAGAAGTTATTGAGATGCGTGCTGGCCAGAAGCGTAAGTCTGAGCGCAAATTCTTTCCGGGTTACGTATTAGTTCAGATGGAAATGTGTGAAGAAGCCTGGCACTTAGTTAAAAGTGTGCCACGCGTGCTTGGTTTTATCGGTGGCACTTCCGATCGTCCTGCGCCCATTTCTGAAAAAGAAGCGATGACTATCCTGAACCGATTGCAGGATAACGTTGATAAGCCGAAGCCGAAAACCTTGTTTGAAGCAGGTGAAGTGGTTCGGGTTACTGAAGGTCCGTTTGCTGACTTTAACGGCGTAGTAGAAGAAGTAGATTACGAAAAAAGCCGCGTAAAAGTGTCGGTATTAATATTTGGCCGCGCTACCCCGGTAGAGCTGGAATTTGGCCAGGTAGAAAAAGCGTAAACTTATTGGTTGTAACGGGGCGCTGATTAAAATATAATCTGCGCCCTTTTTATCGTCAGGGGAGCCGTTTGAGTAAGTGTCCTCGCATTTACAAGGCTACGACCCTATAACAGAGGTGAAACATGGCAAAGAAAGTCACAGCACTTATTAAGCTGCAGGTTAAAGCCGGTATGGCAAACCCGTCGCCACCAGTTGGTCCTGCATTGGGTCAACACGGTGTTAACATCATGGAATTCTGTAAAGGTTTTAACGCCCGCACTGAAAGCCTTGATAAAGGTATGCCGATCCCAGTAGTAATTACTGTATACAGCGATCGCTCATTCACATTCGAAACCCGTACCCCGCCAGCGTCATTCCTGCTGTTAAAAGCAGCGGCACTGAAGAGCGGTTCAGGTCGTCCGAATACCCAGAAAGTAGGCAAGGTTACAGCTGCACAGGTAGATGAGATCGTAAAGATCAAACAACCTGATTTAACAGCTGCAGATCATGCTGCTGCGGTGCGTACCATCGAAGGTACTGCTCGTTCAATGGGCTTAGTGGTGGAGGGCTAATCAATGGCTAAATTATCAAAACGCGCTAAGTTAATCCGCTCTAAAGTAGATGTAACTCGCGAATATGACATCAACGAAGCGGTTGCTTTGTTAAAAGAATTAACTGCAGGCAAGTTCGTTGAGAGCGTTGACGTTGCAGTAAACCTGGGTATTGACGCTCGGAAATCTGATCAAAACGTTCGTGGTGCAACTGTACTGCCACACGGTACTGGTCGTACGGTTCGCGTTGCAGTATTTACTCAGGGTGCTAATGCTGAAGCTGCGAAAGCAGCCGGTGCTGACATTGTTGGCATGGAAGACTTAGCTGAACAGGTTAAGAAAGGCGTAATGGACTTTGACGTGGTTATCGCTTCTCCGGATGCGATGCGCGTTGTAGGTATGTTAGGTCAGATATTAGGCCCACGTGGTTTAATGCCTAACCCTAAAACAGGTACTGTTACTCCTAACGTAGCAGACGCTGTTAAGAATGCTAAAGCGGGTCAAATCCGTTACCGCAACGATAAGAACGGTATTATCCATTCTACTATCGATAAAATTGACTTTGACGCGGATAAGTTGAAAGAGAACTTAGAGTCTTTGTTGATTGCGTTAAAGCGTGCCAAGCCATCAGTAGCGAAAGGTATTTTCATTAAGAAAGTTACCATTTCATCTACTCACGGTGCCGGCATGACTTTAAACCAAGCCTCGCTGAGCGCAGTGGTTTAAGGCTCAGCTTTACAGCCGGGCGGTAGTGTTCTATAATGCCGCCCTTAAAAAATTCGGGTAGAAGTGCTGTTTTATCGTGTAAAACGATTAAATAGCGCTTCCGTCCAAGACCGTAGGTGCAACAAAGCGCAAGCTAAGTTGCTTAATATATCAACCTACGCAGACGGTGCAGGCCCCAGAAAGAATTGAATTCAATCTGGTCTCACCGTAAATCGCGCGCCTTCGGGTAACCAGAGGCGATGTGTAGGCAACCGGATATTATATCCGGATGAACCAGGAGTTAAGAGCCAATGGCTATAAAGCTTGATGACAAAAAAGCAATTGTTGCTGAAGTCCAGGAAGCTGCCAAAGGTGCTTTATCTGCGGTAGTCGCAGATGCTCGTGGTGTCACTGTAGGCAACATCACGTCTTTGCGCAAGCAAGCACGTGACGCTGGTGTATGGATGAAAGTTGTCCGTAACACCTTAGTTCGCCGTGCAGTAGATGGCACCGAGTTCGAGTGTCTGAAAGATGCATTCGTAGGCCCGACACTGATTGCGTTTTCTAAGGAGCACCCAGGTGCTGCAGCGCGGATCTTTAAAGATTTCGCGAAAGAGAACAAACAGTTCGAGCTGAAAAGTGCCGCTTTTAATGGCGAAACAGTAAGCATTGATGTTTTAGCATCGTTACCAACTTACAACGAAGCTATCGCACGCTTAATGAGCACGATGAAAGAGGCAGCAGCCGGCAAACTTGTACGTACAATTGCCGCGGTTCGCGACCAAAAACAGGATCAAGCCGCGTAATTATACGTGTTGTTTGGTGAGTAGAATTTAATTCGGGATCCGTCCCCTAATTTAGGAATCTGCGCAATGTCAGTGACTAAAGATCAAATCTTAGATGCTATCGCAGCAATGTCTGTAATGGATGTAGTTGAGTTAGTAACTGCAATGGAAGAAAAGTTCGGCGTATCTGCCGCTGCCGCTACAGCTGTTGCTGCTGGCCCAGCTGCTGCTGTTGAAGAACAAACAGAATTCAACGTAATTCTGGCTGCTGTTGGCCCTAACAAAGTATCTGTTATCAAAGCAGTACGTGGTGCCACTGGTTTAGGCCTGAAAGAAGCGAAAGACTTGGTTGAGTCAGCTCCTGCTGCCATCAAGGAAGGCGTTTCAAAAGATGAAGCAGCTGCTCTTAAGAAAGACCTTGAAGAAGCTGGTGCATCTGTTGAAGTTAAATAATCCGGTAAAAACCGGGTTAACTGCCTGAGATTCGGGCTGGGCTGGTGATGAATTAATCACCGGCCTTTTTGCGCTGTGGGACAATGATTTCCCCACCCCTGCTGTTACCATGTCTGGTAGCAATAAATTACCGGTAATTCGGTAGTTGGGAAAAAAATCAGCAAGCTGAGGAACCCCATGACTTACTCTTATTCTGAGAAGAAACGTATCCGTAAGGACTTCGGCAAACGTCCGGAAGTACTGGATGTGCCATACCTGCTATCGATTCAAATCGAGTCTTTCAGCAAATTTATCGAGCCAGACCCGGAAGGCGGATACGGTTTAGAAGCCGCATTTCGCTCTGTATTTCCAATCAAAAGCTATTCAGGCAGCGCGGAATTGCAGTATGTAAGCTACCGCATTGGGGAACCTGTTTTTGATGTTAAAGAATGTCAAATCCGCGGAGTGACATACTCAGCACCATTACGCGTTAAATTACGTATGGTGTTATTTGATAAAGAAGCACCAGGCACGATTAAAGATATTCGTGAACAAGAAGTGTACATGGGTGAAATCCCGCTAATGACCGAAAACGGTACCTTTGTAATTAATGGTACTGAGCGGGTTATTGTTTCTCAGCTGCACCGCAGCCCGGGTGTATTCTTTGACCACGATCGCGGTAAAACGCATTCTTCAGGTAAAGTATTATATAACGCCCGCGTTATTCCTTACCGTGGCTCATGGTTAGACTTTGAGTTTGATGCTAAAGACAACTTATTTGTCCGTATCGACCGTCGTCGTAAATTACCTGCGACAATTTTACTGCGTGCTCTGGAATTCAGTACCGAGCAAATTCTGGCTACCTTCTTTGAAAATACTAAGTTTGAAATAAAAGAAGGCAAGCTACTGATGGAAGTGGTGGCTAACCGCTTGCGTGGTGAAACTGCCGGTTTCGATATAAAAGATAACGATGGCGAAGTTATTGTAGAACAAGGTCGCCGGATCACTGCCCGTCATGTTCGTCAGCTGGAAAAGACCGGTCTGACCATGATGGAAGTGCCACATGAATATGTGGTAGGTCGGGTTCTTGCTAAGAACTACGTTGATACCAGCAGCGGTGAAATTGTTGCTGAAGCGAATGCTGAATTAACTCTGGACTTGTTAGCTAAACTGACCAAAGCCGGTTACGACAGTTTCGAAACACTGTATATCAACGACTTGGACCAAGGGTCTTACGTATCAGAAACTATTCGTATTGATCCGAGCAATAACCGGATTGAAGCGCTGGTTGAAATTTACCGGATGATGCGCCCTGGTGAACCACCAACGCGTGAAGCCGCTGAAACCCTTTTTGAAAATTTATTCTTCTCAGAAGATCGTTACGACTTGTCTACCGTTGGCCGGATGAAGTTCAACCGTCGGGTTGGTTTCGAAGAAAACATTGGCCAGGGTGTACTGAGCAAAGAAGATATTCTTGCGGTAATGAAAGTGTTAATCGACATTCGTAACGGTAACGGCGAAGTAGATGACATTGACCACTTAGGTAACCGTCGTATCCGTTCGGTTGGCGAAATGGCCGAGAACCAGTTCCGGGTCGGTTTAGTCCGGGTTGAGCGTGCCGTTAAAGAGCGTTTGTCTCTGGGTGATTTAGATGCGGTAATGCCGCAAGATTTGATCAACGCCAAGCCAATCTCAGCAGCGGTTAAAGAGTTCTTCGGTTCCAGCCAGCTGTCACAGTTTATGGATCAGAACAACCCGTTGTCAGAAGTGACGCACAAACGCCGTATATCTGCGCTTGGCCCGGGTGGTTTAACCCGTGAACGAGCTGGTTTTGAAGTGCGCGACGTACACCCAACCCACTATGGCCGGGTGTGCCCGATTGAAACGCCGGAAGGTCCAAACATCGGTCTGATTAACTCGTTATCAATGTTTGCTCAAACCAACGAGTATGGTTTCCTGGAAACCCCTTACCGCCGGTTAGAAAATGGTATTGTTACTGACGAAGTTGACTTCCTGTCAGCGATTGAAGAGGGTAACTTTGTTATCGCTCAGGCCAACGCTGAACTGACCGCTGAAAACCGGCTGTCGGAAGAGTTAGTACCTTGCCGTTACAAAAATGAATTTACCCTGATGCCTTCATCAGAAGTTCAATATATGGACGTAGCACCTCAGCAAATCGTATCGGTTGCGGCGGCGCTTATTCCATTCTTAGAACACGATGATGCTAACCGGGCTCTGATGGGTTCGAACATGCAACGTCAGGCCGTTCCTACATTGCGTGCTGATAAGCCGTTAGTAGGTACCGGTATTGAGCGGGTTGTTGCTAAAGACTCTGGTGTTACTGTGGTAGCAAAACGTGGTGGTACTGTTGACTATGTCGACGCCAGCCGTATCGTTATTAAAGTGCACGAAGAAGAAATGATCGCCGGTGAAGCCGGTATTGATATCTACAACCTGACCAAATACACCCGTTCTAACCAGAACACCTGTATTAATCAGCGTCCTTGTGTAAACCATGGCGAGCCAATTGAACGTGGTGATGTCCTGGCCGATGGTCCGTCTACCGACTTAGGTGAACTGGCACTGGGTCAGAACCTGCGTGTGGCATTTATGCCGTGGAATGGTTACAACTTCGAAGATTCGATCTTGTTATCTGAGCGCCTGGTACAAGAAGATCGTTTAACCACGATTCATATTCAGGAATTAAGCTGTATCGCTCGTGATACTAAGCTTGGCCCTGAAGAAATTACCGGCGATATTCCAAACGTGGGTGAGTCAGCGTTAAGTAAGCTGGATGAAGCAGGTATCGTTTATATCGGCGCTGAAGTTAAAGGTGGCGATATTCTGGTTGGTAAGGTGACACCTAAAGGTGAAAGCCAGTTAACCCCGGAAGAAAAACTGTTACGTGCTATCTTTGGTGAAAAAGCGTCTGATGTTAAAGATACCTCTTTGCGGGTACCAAACTCAGTAACCGGTACCGTTATAGACGTGCAGGTATTTACCCGTGATGGCGTTGAAAAAGACAAACGCGCTCGCGAAATCGAAGAAATGGAAGTCAAACAGGCTAAGAAAGACCTGAATGAAGAGTTCCGTATTCTGGAAGCCGGTATTTCTGATCGTGCCCGTAACTTGCTTGAGCAGAGCGGTCTTGACCGTGCCAAGCTGGATACTTTAAAAGGCGACGCACTGTTTAACCAAAGCTTAAGCGATGAAGATAAACAGAACGATTTAGAACAGTTAGCCGCCCAGTTCGAAGAAATCCGGGTTGAGTACGACAAGAAGTTCGAATTAAAACGCCGTAAGATTACGCAGGGTGATGATTTAGCACCGGGCGTACTGAAAATTGTTAAAGTGTATCTGGCGGTTAAGCGTCGGATCCAGCCAGGCGATAAAATGGCCGGCCGCCACGGTAACAAAGGTGTTATTTCAACTATCGTACCTGTTGAAGATATGCCATATGACGAGAAAGGTCAGCCAGTTGATATCGTACTGAACCCACTTGGTGTTCCGTCACGGATGAACATCGGTCAGATCCTGGAAACGCATTTAGGCTTAGCAGCTCGCGGTATTGGTGACAAAATTGATGGCATGATCAAAGAGCAGAAAGAAATTGCGGAAATCCGTGACTTCCTGGTCAAAGTGTATGCCTTAGGTGAGTCGCGTCAGGAAGTGGATGTTGCCAGTTTCACTGATGACGAAGTTCGTCGTCTGGCGCAGAACCTTCGTAAGGGTCTGCCGGTGGCTACCCCAGTATTTGACGGTGCTAAAGAATCAGAAATCAAAGAGTTATTAACACTTGGCGATTTACCAACCAGCGGTCAGATCACCTTATATGATGGTCGTACCGGTAATACCTTTGAACGGAAGGTAACGGTTGGTTACATGTACATGCTGAAACTTAACCACTTGGTTGACGACAAGATGCATGCGCGTTCTACCGGTTCATACAGCCTGGTTACTCAGCAACCGCTGGGTGGTAAGGCACAGTTCGGTGGTCAGCGCTTCGGTGAGATGGAAGTGTGGGCGTTAGAGGCTTATGGTGCGGCTTATACCCTGCAGGAAATGCTTACTGTTAAGTCTGATGACGTCAACGGTCGTACTAAGATGTATAAAAACATCGTTGACGGCGACCACAGAATGGAACCTGGCATGCCAGAATCTTTCAACGTACTGATGAAAGAAATCCGTTCGCTCGGTATCAATATCGAATTGGAAGAGGAATAAACCGACAGCTAGTTGGCGGGGCAGTGCGCTGCCCCATTCCGGTTTACCTCTTACAGGATAGCAAAGGTGAAAGACTTATTAAAGTTTCTGAAACAACAAACTAAAACTGAAGAGTTTGATGTTATTCGTATCGGTTTATCCTCACCGGATATGATCCGTTCGTGGTCATTTGGTGAAGTGAAAAAGCCAGAGACGATCAATTACCGTACCTTTAAGCCCGAGCGTGACGGTTTATTCTGTGCCCGCATTTTTGGCCCGGTAAAAGATTACGAGTGTTTGTGCGGTAAGTATAAGCGCTTAAAGCACCGTGGCGTAATCTGTGAAAAGTGTGGCGTTGAAGTTACCTTAACCAAAGTACGTCGTGAGCGGATGGGCCACATTGAGCTGGCCAGCCCGGTTGCGCACATTTGGTTCTTAAAATCATTACCAAGCCGCATCGGTTTATTATTGGATATGACTCTGCGCGATATCGAGCGCGTGTTGTATTTTGAAAGCTATGTGGTCACAGAGCCAGGTATGACTTCTTTAGAGCGTCGCCAGATGTTAACTGAAGAAGAATATCTGGATGTACTGGAAGAGCATGGTGATGAGTTCGAAGCCAAGATGGGCGCTGAGGCCGTGCTGGATATCCTGCGTGGTATCGACTTAGCTGTTGAAATTAAACAGATGCGCGAAGAGCTGCCAACCATCAACTCTGAGACCAAGCGTAAAAAGATCAGTAAGCGCTTAAAGCTGATGGAATCATTCTTTACTTCTGGCAACAAGCCAGAATGGATGATTATGACAGTACTGCCAGTATTACCACCAGATTTACGTCCGTTGGTACCATTGGACGGTGGCCGCTTTGCCACCTCAGATCTTAACGATTTATATCGTCGGGTGATTAACCGTAATAACCGCTTGAAGCGACTGTTAGATTTATCTGCACCTGACATTATCGTTCGTAACGAAAAACGGATGTTACAGGAAGCAGTTGATGCATTGTTAGATAACGGTCGTCGTGGTCGCGCTATTACCGGTTCAAACAAACGCCCATTAAAATCTTTGGCCGATATGATCAAAGGTAAGCAGGGTCGTTTCCGTCAGAACCTATTGGGTAAGCGGGTTGACTACTCTGGCCGTTCGGTAATTACCGTTGGTCCAACACTTCGTTTACACCAGTGTGGTTTACCGAAGAAGATGGCTTTAGAATTATTTAAGCCATTCATTTACGGTAAGTTAGAAGCCCGCGGTTTAGCTACGACAATTAAAGCGGCTAAAAAGATGGTGGAGCGCGAAGAGGGCGCAGTATGGGATGTGCTGGATGAAGTTATCCGTGAACATCCGGTACTGTTAAACCGTGCACCAACATTACACCGTTTAGGTATTCAGGCGTTCGAGCCGGTACTGATTGAAGGTAAAGCGATTCAGTTGCACCCATTGGTGTGTGCGGCTTATAACGCCGACTTCGATGGTGACCAAATGGCGGTACACGTACCGCTGACTATCGAAGCGCAGTTAGAAGCCCGTGCTTTAATGATGTCAACCAACAACGTACTGTCACCTGCGAACGGCGAACCTATTATCGTGCCTTCACAGGACGTGGTGTTAGGTCTTTACTACATGACGCGTGAGGCGATTAACGTCAAAGGCGAAGGCATGATGTTTAAGAGCGCGAAAGAAGCTGAAAAAGCGTTCCGTGCCGACTGTGCCAGCCTGCATGCTAAAGTAAAAGTACGGATTACCGAAATTGAAATCGCCGAAGATGGCAGCCGGACTGAAACTGTCGCGGTGCGCGATACTACGGTTGGCCGTGCGATCTTATTTTCTATCCTGCCGGAAGGTTTGGCGTTTGATTCAATCAACCAGCCAATGGGTAAGAAACAAATTTCACGCTTATTAAACGGTGCTTATCGTCGTATCGGTCTGAAGCAAACAGTAATTCTTGCTGACCAGATTATGTACACCGGTTTCCACTACGCTATGTTATCTGGTGTATCAGTGGGTATCGATGACATGGTCATCCCGGCTGCGAAAACTGAAATCATTGATGCTGCTGAAACAGAAGTAGCAGAGATCCAGGACCAGTTCCAGCAAGGTCTGGTTACTGCCGGTGAAAAATACAACAAAGTTATCGATATCTGGTCAACAGCTAACGAAACCTTGTCAAAAGCGATGATGGACAACCTGTCTAAAGAGTCTGTGGTTGACCGCGATGGCAATACCGTCGAGCAGCAGTCATTTAACTCTGTTTATATGATGGCCGACTCAGGCGCCCGGGGTTCTCCAGCACAGATCAGGCAGTTATCAGCCATGCGTGGTCTGATGGCTAAGCCAGATGGTTCTATCATCGAAACGCCAATTACCGCGAACTTCCGCGAAGGCTTAAGTGTATTACAGTACTTTATCTCTACTCACGGCGCCCGTAAGGGTCTGGCCGATACGGCACTGAAAACGGCAAACTCAGGTTACCTGACCCGTCGCCTTGTCGATGTTGCTCAGGATCTAGTGGTAACAGAAAGCGACTGTGGTTCTGATCAGGGCATCATTATGAAGCCGTTGATCGAAGGTGGTGACGTGGTAGAAGGCTTGCGTGAGCGGGTACTGGGCCGGGTTGTCATTGGTGATGTTGTATCGCCAACCACCAGCGAAGTACTGGTAGCAAATGGCACCATGCTGGATGAGCAACTTTGTGATTTAATTGAACAAAATTCAATTGACGAAGTTCACGTGCGTTCGGTAATCACCTGTCAGACTGACTTTGGTGTTTGTGCTAAATGTTATGGCCGTGACTTAGCACGTGGTCACCTGATTAATGCCGGTGAAGCAGTAGGTGTTATTGCCGCGCAGTCAATCGGTGAGCCAGGTACTCAGTTAACCATGCGTACTTTCCACATCGGTGGTGCCGCGTCACGGGCCTCTGCTGAGAACAGTGTTCAGGTTAAAAACGCCGGTACCTTAAAACTGCATAACGCGAAGTTCGTGCGTAATGCCGATAACAAAATTGTTATTACTTCTCGCTCCGCTGAAGTTACCGTATTCGACGAGTTAGGTCGTGAGAAAGAGCGTTATAAGCTGCCATACGGTTCTATTATGGCTACTGATGACAATGCCAAAGTGGCCTCTGGTCAAATTGTAGCGAACTGGGATCCGCATTCACACCCTATTATCGTTGAACGTGGCGCCAAGGTTAGCTTTAGTGATGTTGATGACACCAACACTGAAGTACAACAGGATGAACTGACTGGTTTAACCCGGACAGTAGTAAAAGATTTGGCCAAAGCGAATGCGAAAGAGCCAAAACTTATCCTGGCAACCGATGATGGTGGTCTGCAGGAAATTCGTCTGCCAAGTTTCACCACCATCGAAGTCGCCGACGGCGAAAACGTTCTGACCGGTGGTGTGTTAGCACGTATACCGCAGGAAAGCTCGAAAACCCGCGACATTACCGGTGGTCTGCCACGTGTGGCCGATTTGTTTGAAGCTCGTAAACCGAAAGATCCTGCCATTCTGGCGGAAATCTCTGGTGTGATCAGCTTCGGCAAAGAAACCAAAGGCAAACGTCGTCTGGTCATTACCCCGGAACAGGGTGATGCACATGAAGAGATGATCCCGAAATGGCGTCAGGTTAATGTGTTCGAGGGTGAGCGCATTGAAAAAGGCGAAGTTATCTCTGAAGGCCCGGAGTCAGCGCACGATATCCTGCGTTTACGTGGTATTCACCATGTTGCCAGCTATATTGTTAACGAAGTACAGGACGTTTACCGCTTACAAGGCGTTAAGATTAACGATAAGCACATTGAAACGATTATTCGTCAGATGTTGCGTAAGTGTCTGATCACCAGCCCGGGAGACAGTGAATTCCTGGAAGGTGAAATGGCAGAAGTGGCGCGCGTCAATATCGCTAACCGCGATTTGGAAGCTGCGGGCAAAATGCCAGCGCAATATGAGCGTTCGTTATTAGGTATTACCAAGGCATCGTTGTCTACCGATTCGTTTATTTCGGCAGCATCGTTCCAGGAAACAACCCGCGTTCTTACTGAAGCCGCTGTTGGTGGCAAGTTTGATGAACTGCGTGGTTTGAAAGAAAACGTTATTGTTGGCCGCTTGATCCCAGCAGGTACTGGTTTTGCTTATCATCAAAACCGTGCCCGCCTGCGTCAGCGTGGTGGCAATACCGACGTTGTTGAACCGTCAATGAGTGCAGAGTCTGCTGAACAGGCACTGACTGATGCACTTAATATGAATTTGTCGGGCAACGACGAGTAAGGAAGGAGCAGGTTGTTTGCTGGTGCTTAAAAAGCCAGCAAACAACATTGTAACTTGACAGGTCAAAGCTTGACCTTTAGAATTCCGCGACCCTAATTTTGGGGTGCGGAATTTTCACGTTTATTGGGTATTTATTAACCAGGAGTATTTAATGGCAACAATCAACCAGCTAGTGCGTAAGCCGCGCAGCCAGAAGGTAGCCAAGAGCACCGTTCCGGCGCTTGAAGCTTGCCCGCAGAAGCGTGGTGTTTGTACCCGTGTATACACCACTACACCTAAGAAGCCAAACTCAGCATTACGTAAAGTATGCCGTGTTCGTTTAACTAACGGATTCGAAGTTTCTTCTTACATTGGTGGTGAAGGCCATAACTTGCAAGAGCACAGCGTTGTGCTTATTCGCGGTGGCCGGGTAAAAGACCTTCCAGGTGTGCGTTACCACACCGTACGTGGCACATTAGACTGTGCAGGCGTAAAAGATCGTAAACAAGCCCGTTCTAAGTACGGTGCGAAGCGGCCTAAGAAATAACGGTACTCCGTTAGTAAGGCCAAACTAAACAACTTTTTTTCTTTATGTATTAAAAGTTTTGGAATCACCTGAAGCAATCGGAGTTACGAATGCCAAGAAGACGCGTCATAGGTCAACGTAAAATTCTTCCAGATCCTAAATTCGGAAGTGAATTACTTGCCAAGTTTGTCAATGTCGTTATGGTCGACGGAAAAAAATCCACAGCCGAATCAATTGTATACGGCGCCTTAGAAACTGCTGCTACCAAATCGAAGAAAGAGCATATCGATCTTTTCGAAGTGGCTTTAGATAACATTCGTCCAACTGTCGAAGTTAAATCACGCCGGGTAGGTGGTTCTACTTACCAGGTTCCATGTGAAGTTCGTCAGGTTCGTCGTAATGCTCTTGCTATGCGTTGGTTGGTAGAAGCTGCCCGTAAACGTAGTGAAAAATCAATGGCTCAGCGTTTAGCTGGTGAAATGCTTGATGCCATCGAAAACAAAGGCTCAGCGGTTAAGAAGCGTGAAGACGTGCACCGTATGGCCGAAGCGAACAAAGCCTTCGCTCACTTCCGCTGGTAAGCAGAATAAAGAAATGAGGACACTATTGTGGCACGCACAACCCCAATAGAACGCTACCGCAATATTGGTATCGTCGCGCACGTAGACGCGGGTAAAACCACGACTACGGAGCGTGTGCTTTTTTATACCGGTCGTTCACACAAGATCGGTGAAGTACACGACGGCGCAGCAACCATGGACTGGATGGAGCAGGAGCAGGAGCGGGGGATTACTATTACCTCTGCGGCTACTACGACATTCTGGGCTGGTATGCAGGCACAGTTTGAACAGCACCGGGTAAATATCATCGATACCCCAGGACACGTTGACTTCACGATTGAAGTAGAGCGTTCACTGCGGGTGTTAGATGGTGCTGTGGTGGTGCTGTGTGGCTCGTCTGGTGTTCAGCCTCAAACTGAAACCGTATGGCGCCAGGCAAACAAGTACGAAGTTCCTCGAATGATTTTTGTCAATAAAATGGACCGTACCGGTGCTGACTTCCTGCGGGTAGTTAAGCAGGCACGGTCGCGTTTAAACACCACTATAGTACCTATTCAGTTGCCTATCGGCGCTGAAGGTGACTTTAACGGTGTGGTTGACCTGATCAAAATGAAAGCAATTAACTGGAACATGGAAGACCAGGGCATGACCTTCAATTATGAAGAGATCCCGTCTGACATGTTGGCAGAGTGCAAAAAGTGGCGTCAGAACCTGGTTGAAGCAGCAGCTGAAGCCAGTGAAGATTTGATGGAACGTTACCTTGAAGGCGATGAGTTTTCGGAAGACGAGATCAAATTAGCGCTGCGTACACTGACATTACGTAACGAAGTGGTATTGGTATTATGTGGCTCCGCCTTTAAAAATAAGGGCGTACAGGCCATGTTGGATGCGGTTATTGAATATCTTCCATCGCCAACTGAAGTGAAAGCTATCAATGGTATCTTGGAAGATGAGTCAGAAGGCGAACGTCATTCAAGTGACGAAGAGCCCTTTGCTGCTCTTGCGTTCAAAATTGCAACTGACCCATTTGTTGGTACGCTGACGTTTTTCCGGGTTTATTCGGGTGTAGTGGAGACAGGTTCTGCTATCTACAACTCTGTAAAACAGAAAAAAGAGCGTATTGGCCGGATGGTACAAATGCATGCCAATGCCCGTGAAGAAATTAAAGAAGTTCGTGCCGGCGATATCGCCGCCGCAATTGGCTTAAAAGATACCACGACAGGCGACACCTTGTGTGATCAGGATAATATTATTATTCTGGAACGCATGGAGTTTCCTGATCCGGTTATCTCGGTAGCTGTTGAACCGAAAACCAAGGCTGATCAGGAAAAAATGGGTATCGCGCTGGGTAAACTGGCGGCTGAAGACCCTTCTTTCCGGGTGCATACTGACGAAGAAACCGGCCAGACCATTATTTCAGGTATGGGCGAATTACACTTAGACATTATCGTTGACCGGATGCGGCGCGAGTTCAAAGTTGAAGCTAACGTGGGTAAACCACGGGTTTCATACCGCGAAACGTTACGCCAGGCCACCGAAGTTGAAGGTAAGTTTGTACGTCAGTCTGGTGGTCGCGGTCAGTTTGGGCACTGTTGGCTGAAAATCGAACCTCAGGAAGAAGGTGCAGGTTACGAGTTCGTCAACGCGGTAGTGGGCGGTGTTATTCCTAAAGAATACATTCCTGCCATCGACAAAGGTATACAAGAGCAGATGAAAAACGGTGTGTTAGCGGGTTATCCTGTTATCGACGTTAAAGTCACTGTTTTTGACGGTTCATACCATGATGTAGACTCTAACGAGATGGCATTTAAGGTTGCAGCTTCAATGGGGTTCAAGAAAGGTGCGCTGCAAGCGAAGCCGGTTGTACTTGAACCTATTATGAAAGTTGAAGTGGTAACGCCAGAAGAGTTTATGGGTGATATTGTTGGTGACTTAAACCGTCGTCGCGGTATTATTCACGGTATGGACGATGCCCCTGGTGGTATCAAAATCGTTGACGCAAATGTTCCGTTATCAGAAATGTTTGGTTATGCAACCAACATGCGTTCATTAAGTCAGGGCCGCGCGTCTTACTCAATGGAACCTCTGAATTATCAGGAAGCACCGAACGACGTAACTGAAGCGATTATCGCTGCACGTAAGTCTAACTAATCAATTAGTATGGCCCGGCGTATGTCGGGCTACAATTTAATATAGAAGGGTCTACACATGGCTAAGGCTAAATTTGAACGCGTAAAACCGCACGTAAACGTTGGTACCATCGGTCACGTTGACCACGGTAAAACTACTCTGACAGCTGCTATCACTAACGTATTAGCTAAGACATACGGCGGTCAGGCGTTTGCTTTCGATCAAATCGATAAA
>MDTG01063479.1_pt1 | contig 15726 bp, 7 predicted proteins | sample 811421 | NCBI WGS metagenome assembly MDTG01 (sample SAMN05326645, study PRJNA326480) | marine metagenome | isolation source: seawater | place: Pacific Ocean: South East | collected 2011
TAAACTCACAGTTATAACTGGTCTTTCAGGAAGTGGAAAATCTTCTTTGGCTTTTGACACAATTCATGCAGAAGGTCAAAGAAGATATATGGAGACCTTTTCAGCATATGTTAGACAATTTATGGGAAATTTTGAGAGACCAGACGTAGACAAAATAGACGGGCTGTCTCCAGTTATAGCGATTGAACAAAAAACAACCTCAAAAAATCCTCGCTCAACCGTAGGTACTATTACAGAGATATATGATTTTTTAAGATTAATGTATTCTAGAATTGGAACTGCACACAGCTATAATACAAAAAAGGAGATGGTTAGTTATTCTCATGAAAAGATTTTAAACCTCATAAAAAAAAATTTTCAACAAAGTGACATAATTATACTAGCTCCACTAGTTAAAAGTAGAAAGGGTCATTACAGGGAGCTTTTCCAAAATTTAATTCATCAAGGTTTTTTAAAGGCTCGAGTTGACGGTCATATTGTAAATTTAACAAATGGAATGAAACTTGATAGATATAAAACTCATGACGTTGATTTGGTAATTGATCGGTTTAAATTAGATGAAAAAGAAGATAAAATTAAAAGATTGAATGAGTCTCTAAAGACAGCTATGTATTATGGAGAAGAAACTGTAATTATATCAAGTGAAAAAGAAAATAAATCAAAATATTATAGCAAAAAATTAATGTGTCCTGAAACTGGAATCTCATATCCAAGTCCTGAACCAAATTCTTTTTCATTTAATTCTCCAAAAGGAATGTGTAATGAATGCAAAGGCCTTGGATTTAAACACGAAATTCACAAGGAGAAGGTAATACCAGACATTACAAATTCTATAGCAAATGGAGGTATTGTCCCTCTTGGGAAAAAAAAAGATTCTTGGATATTTAAACAAATTGAGAGTATTTCAAAGAAATATGGTTTTTCACTGAAAGATCAAATTAGGGATATTCCAGAAGACGCTATGACTAAAATTTTAAAAGGTGGGAAAGAATCATTTAAAATAGAATCAAAGTCCTTAGGTTTAACACGAAATTATTCAATTGACTTTGAAGGAATTGAAAATTTTATTATTAATCAGTATGATCAAAATGATTCATCAAAAATTAAAAGATGGGCAAAAAATTTTATGATTGAAAATCCATGCTCATCTTGTAATAGTTCACGTATTAACAAAATTGCAAATAATTTTTTGATTGACGGTAAATCAATTTTTGATGTATCAAATCTAGAGTTAAACGAACTTTTAATTTGGTTGGATAACTTAAAAAATATTTTAAATGATCAAGAAATTCAAATTGCTTCCGAATTGATCAAGGAATTAAAAAACAGGGTTGGTTTTCTATTAGATGTTGGTTTGGATTATTTATCCTTAAATAGATCTTCAAAATCTTTATCTGGTGGTGAATCACAAAGAATTAGACTTGCAACTCAAATTGGTTCAAAATTAGTTGGTGTGTTATATATTCTTGACGAACCAAGCATAGGATTACATCAAAAAGATAATTCTATGTTGATAAAATCATTAATTAAACTAAAAGATCTTGGGAATACCGTTATTGTAGTTGAACATGACAAAGAGATGATTGAAAATGCTGATTATATAATAGATCTTGGTCCTTCAGCGGGTTTGAATGGAGGTGAAATTGTAGCTCAGGGAAATTTAAAAGAAATATTAACTAAAAATACTTTAACATCTAAATATTTAAACAAAACCCTAAATATTGAAGTTCCAAGCGAAAGACGCTGTGGTTCAGGTAGAAAAATCACTTTGAAAAATTGTACAGGAAATAATTTGAAAGGTATTGATTTAAGCATCCCACTCTCTACAATGACTGGAATCTCCGGTGTTTCAGGAAGTGGAAAATCAAGCTTAATTAATGAAACTTTGTACCCTATATTAAACAAGCACTATTTTAATGCTGTCAAGTTACCATTACCCTACGGGGGGATTGAAGGATTAAAATATATTGACAAGGTAATTGATATAAATCAAGAACCAATAGGTAGAACTCCACGAAGTAACCCAGCTACTTATACTGGTGTATATAGCGAAATAAGACTTTTATTTTCTAAAACTCAAGAATCTATGATACGAGGTTACCTTCCAGGTAGATTTAGTTTTAATGTTGTTGGAGGTAGATGTGAAACTTGTGGTGGCGGTGGTACTAAAATAATTGAAATGAACTTTTTGCCAGATGTCCACGTTAACTGTGAAAATTGTCTGGGGAAAAGATTTAATAGGGAAACTTTGGAAATTAAATATAAAGGAAAATCAATTTCGGATATTCTTTCAATGACAATTAGTGAAGGATGTGATTTTTTTAAAAATATTCCAAAGATATACATGAAATTAAAAACAATTGAGCAAGTTGGTCTTGGATATATCAAAATTGGCCAATCCTCAACTACTCTATCCGGAGGAGAGGCTCAAAGGGTAAAATTAGCAAGTGAATTGTCTAAAAGGGACACTGGTAACACATTGTATATTTTAGATGAACCTACAACAGGACTTCATTTTGAAGACATAAGAATATTGTTAAATGTTTTGAACAAGTTAGTTGATAAAGGTAATACGGTGGTAATTATTGAACACAATTTGGATGTTATAAAGCAAGTTGATTATTTGATTGATTTAGGTCCTGGAGGTGGTAAAAATGGTGGAAAAATTATAGCTCAAGGGACACCCGAGGAAATTGTCAAAAAGAATAAAGGTTTAACTGGTAAGTTTTTGAAAAAAGAATTGGAAATATTAAGTTCTAAACAAAATAAAACCGGTTAAATTTTATGTTTGGTTACAAAAATTATAGTTTTAGAGTATTCATCATTATCATAAGTATTTTTAAGAATACATATACTTTATCCCAAGATAAAGTTAATTATTTAATCAATGCGTCTCTTCTGACCGAGACCGATCAGTTGATAATAAAGCAAAAAATAAGCTTTAATAATCAGAATAACTTTTTAAATAAAATTTATCTTAATGATTGGGCTAATTCATATAGTTCAACCAAAAGTCCTCTTGCAAGTCGTTTAGTTGAGGAATATACTAGAAGTTTTTATTTATCTGCCAAATCAAAAAGAGGTTATAGTTTGATATCAAATATTTATGTGAATAATTCCAAAGCAGAGTGGAAAAGAAATCCAAATAACCCAGATATCATTGAAATACTTAGTGATAATAGATTTGAAAAGGGAATTGTAAATATTGAATTGTCATATATCGTGAAATTGCCTTCTTCAAAATTTACGGGTTATGGTAAAATAAAAAAAGATCAATATTTTTTAGAAAACTTTTTTATAACCCTACCTAAATTCGTCAAAAACAAACAAATACTTTATAGCAATTTGGATCTCGAAGAAGTAACAATAAATTCGTCTAAATTCAAAGTTGAGTTAAAGTTAGACAAAAATTTAGATGTATTTTCCTCACTTGACTTAATTGATTTTATCAAAGAAAAAGGGGAGGTTAAATATGTTTTTGAAACAAATAATATTAAGCAGACTTATTTTTTGATTGGAGGTGATGAATTAAATTTAAATGAATTTATTTTAGATGGAAAGCTTGTTAATATCAATATAGATGCGAAAGATTTCAAATTAAGTTCCCAGATAAAGAGTATGGGAAAAATATTCCAATTTATTGAATCAATTAATGCTCTGAATCAACCCTCTAAAGTTTTAATCACTAATGAAAAGTATTCAAAAAGGCCTTTTTATGGATTATCAATAATGCCTACTTTTCTTAATTCATTTAGTAGAGATTTTGAATTTGAAATAAAAGCCCTGAGTGTTTATTTACAATTTTTAATTAAAGAAAATTTTAATCTTGATTCGCGAAAGGATTATTGGTTTGAGTCAGGATTATATTACTATTTAATGTTAAATTATCTAAAAACTAAATATCCAGACAAATTAATATTAGATGAAATATTAAAGCAGCCTGTTCTTCGATTCCTCTTGAAAGGATATAAAATATCGTCTCTTAAGTCAGATGATTTATTTATACATTTTCATGAATTCATGGTTAGAAGAAATTTACATCAAGAAATCATTCTTCCAAAAAATGAACTAACTCGTTATAATGAGCAAATTGGAAGTCCAAGTCAAAATGCATTGTTCTTCAATTATTTGATAAATTCATTTAAGCTAGATATAAATGAATTTTTATTAATTCTTAAAAAGAATAACTTAAGTGGTAAAGAACTAGTGCAAAAATTTGAGACCTATTTTAATACAGATAACTTAGAAAATTTAGATAGTTATTTTAATAAAAGGACCTCAATTGACCTACTATTTAAAAAGTTTAATGTTGAAAAGGATAGTATTGAATTTGTAATTAAAGAAAAAAATGATATTCAAATTCCATTTAGCATCGGTTTTATAAAGAAAAATAACATAATCAATTTAATTAATTATGATTCAAAATCGATAGGTAAAAAATTCACTTATCTAAATAATGATTATGAATATTTACAAATAAATCCCGACAAAAAATTACCAGAATTTAATAGGAATAATAATGTAAAGAGAGTTAATTCAGGTGGATTTAAAAAAATAAAATTTTCTTTTGTAAAAGATATTGAAAACCCATTCTCAAATCAAATATTTTATAATCCAAGATTAAATTTTAATGCTTATGATGGAGTTTTAGTTGGGACTAGACTAAATAACAAAACAATTAAATCAAGACCATTTATATTTGTTGCAGAACCATTTTATTCTACTAAAGAAAAAACTTTTGTCGGTTCCTTTAGTGGAATCTTCTCAAAATATATTGAAAACTCAAATTATTACCTTAAAACATTTTCATTTTCCTCCTCAACATACCACTATGATCAAAGTCTAAGGTATAGATCATTGGGTGCGTCATTTAGTATTTTTAAAAGAAATAAAAATTTAAGGGACAACAGAAAACAAGCCTTAGTTTTTTCATTACAATATGTTAATCGTGAAAAAAATTCATTCCAGAACCTTTCTCCTGACTACAATGTAGGATCAATCAATTACATATATTCTAACAAAGGAGCATTAAATTACTTTACTTTAAGTGGTAAGTCTGAATTTTCATCGAAATTTGGAAAATTTCACTTAACAACAGACTATAGACATTTAACAAAATCTGGGAGGCAAATATCCTTAAGATTATTTTTCGGTAAATTTTTCTGGAAAAATACCAGTTCTACATATTTTGATTTTGCATTAGATAGACCAACTGATTACTTATTTCAATACCAATATTTAGGAAGGTCTGAACAAACTGGAATTTATAGTCAGCAATTCATTTTCGCTGAGGGTGGGTTTAAATCTAAATTTAATAGCCCTTATTCAAACGATTTATTAGTCACATTGAATGCTAGTTTTGGCCTATGGAAATGGCTCGAAGGATATATAGATTTTGGGATAATCAAAAATAAAAATAAGGATTCAAGATTTCTCTATGACTCAGGGTTGAGAATTAATGTTTTACCTGATTATTTAGAACTATTTTTTCCAATATATAATTCAGATGGACTCCAATTAAACAATAATTTTAATCCTTATTCTGAAAAAGTCAGATTTTTATTAACCCTCCAGCCAAAAACTCTCACAAAACTTTTCACAAGAAAGTGGTTTTAGATCTTTACAAGTAAATTTCGTAAATTGAAATAATATTATTATGTTAAAAACAGTTTTGCATACTGCCAATTCTAAGATTAAATTTGACGCCTTTAAAGAAAAAGTTTTAGATGATTACAAGCTAGTAGTACTGAGTCGTGAATGCAGTCTACTAGGGAGAAAAGAGGTTTTATCTGGGAAGGCTAAATTCGGTGTTTTTGGTGATGGTAAAGAATTACCCCAAGTTGTGCTTAACCATTTTTTCAAAGAAGGTGACTTTCGTTCAGGTTATTACAGAGATCAGACAATTTTGATTGGACAAAATTTATTAACTCCAACCCAATATTTCTCAGCTCTTTATGCAAATCCAAATATAAAAGAAGAACCGATGTCAGGCGGAAGACAAATGAGTGCTCACTTTGTGACTCCTAGTATTGATGAACGAGGAGAATGGTTAGATTTAACTTCACAATACAACCATAGTTCTGATATATCACCAACTGCAGGACAAATTCCACGTTCCATTGGATTGGCCTTAGCTTCAAAAATCTATAGGAAGATGGATAGTGAAATTAAAAATAAATTTACTGTTAACGGAAATGAAATATGCTGGGCAACTATTGGAAATGCCTCTACTAGTCAGGGTATGTTTTTTGAAGCCATGAATGCAGCATCAATCATTCAAGTTCCACTAATTATGAGTGTTTGGGATGATGGTTATGGTATTTCCGTTGAAAATAAATTTCAAACAGTTAAGTCAAGTATATCAGAAGCACTTTTAGGTTTTTCAAGTGTAAGTGAAGATAAGCCTCTTAAAATTTTTAGAGTTAATGGGTGGGACTACTCTAAAATGGTTGAGGTTTATAGTGAAGCAGAGGAAATTGCAAGAAAACATCATACACCAGTTTTAATTCATATTGACGAATTGACACAACCTTTAGGACATTCAAGTTCAGGATCTCACCAAAGATACAAGTCCGTGGAGAGACTTCAATGGGAAAGGGAATTTGATTGTAATTTAAAATTTAAACAATGGATTATTGAAAATAATTTAGGAACTCAAGACGAATTAAGAGAAATTGAGAATACGTGTAAAAATATTGTTATGGAATCTAAATCTAAAGCATGGGAATCGTATCAAAAACCAATTAAGAATTTAAATTTAGAATTAATTGAAATACTAAATAAAATATTGAGGAATTCCAATAATGATGTTAATCTAAAAATATGGATTGAAAGTTTAAAAAATAAAAAAGAATTGATCTATAAAGATTTACTACAAATAGCAAAAAAAACAATTAGAAAATTTATAAAAAACAATAGCGAAGACATCATACCACTAAAAAACTGGGTCAAAAACTTAAATAATAAACTTGAACACAAATTTAGTTCACATTTATATAGCCAAACCAAATTTAGAAGTAAGAACATTGAACCCATTATGCCAAAATACGAAAATGATGAAATGGTTGATGGAAGAATTATAATTAGAGATAATTTTAGATCCTTAATGAAAAAAAATGATAAAATTCTTTTGTTTGGTGAAGACGTTGGTAAAATAGGTGATGTTAATAAAGGTGCAGAAGGGTTACAAACAGATTTTGGTGAGAATCGTGTTTTCGATACTGGAATTCGAGAAACCACAATTATTGGGAAAGGAATTGGTTTAGCGTTAAGAGGTTTTCGCCCTATAGCTGAAATTCAATATATCGATTATATTCTTTATTGTCTTCAAACATTGAGTGATGATTTATCAACCTACTTATATAGAACTGTAGGTAGACAATCTGTTCCCTTAATAATTAGGACAAGGGGACATAGATTAGAAGGGATATGGCATAGTGGATCTCCAATGGGAGGATTATTAAATTTTATGAGAGGTGTAAATTTTCTTGTTCCTAGAAATATGACTAAAGCTGCTGGTTTTTATAATTCAATTATTCAAACAGATGAACCCGCATTGATTATTGAACCATTAAATGCTTATAGAGTTAAAGAGAAACTACCAACAAATTTGGGAGAATACTGTTACGATTTTGGTAAAATTGATATTTTGAAAGAAGGTATGGATATTTCAATCATATCATATGGCTCAACTTTGAATTTAATTATTGATTCTATTCCTGAATTCAAAAACTTAGAAATTGATGTTGAAATAATTGATATTCAAACACTAATACCGTTTGATGTTAATAGAGACATATTGTCAAGCATAAGGAAAACAAATAGATTTATTATTATAGATGAAGATGTTCCTGGTGGAGCCTCTGCATATATTCTACACAAACTGATTGATGAACAAGAAGTTTTCAATTATCTAGATAGTCCCCCAAAAACTTTGACTGCAAAGGAGCACAGGCCAGCATATGGATCAGATGGCGATTACTTTTCAAAGCCTTCAGTTGATGACATAGTTGAGTCAGTTTACAAAATCATGAACGAATCAAACCCCAAGAAATATCCGCTTTTAAAAACTTAAACCCTTATAATATCAAGTATCAGGTCAAGCATCAATTCTTTTTCATTGATTCGACTATTATAAATGCCCTTACTTTTTAAATCTGTTTGCTTAAGCAAGTGAATTATTTCAACTGAACTTTGAAGTGAAAAATTTCTTGCTGCTTTTTGGTAATCTTTAAAAAAATAGGGGTGAATTCCAATATCTTTTGGGTCAATTTTCAAGCTTTTACTGTGAATCATAATTATTTTTTGAAAAAAATTATTTAAAACTGATAAAGTCAGAGAGATAGGTTTTTTAGATTTATTTTTTTGCATTTGATTGACAATAAAAATTGCTCTTTCATATTTTTTTTCACCAATAGCATTTTGTAGTTCAAAATTATTATAATCTTTACTAAGCCCTATGTATTTTTCAATTTCATCAACAGTTATTAAATCCTTAATATCATTTCTCATGCTTAGCTTCTTGATTGCCTTTTCAATCATTTCTAAATCTAACCCAATATTAGATGTCATTAGCACCGCAGCTTTGGGATCAATATTAAGATTAAATTTTTTGACTTCTGAATTAATCCACTTGAGCACGTCAGCTTCGTATAATTGTCTGAACTCGATGAGTTTTGTGTTGTTAAATAAAAATTTATACAATTTAACTTTTTTGTCTATCACTTTGTTCACAAAGCATATAACTAAAACAGTTTGATTTAAAGAATTTTCTAGATAGGGGATTAAAGAACTGATCTGTTTACTTAAATACTGTGCTTCCTTTATGATTACCAGTTTTTTATTTCCGAACATTGAATAGCTTTTTACAGTCTCTAATATTTCTTTGATTGAGGTTTCTTTTCCATACAATACCCTTAAATCAAATTCTTCATTAACTTTTTTTAATTTTTCCTCTAATTTTTTGCATACAAGGTTAATAAAATAGGGTTGATAACCCATCAAAAAATAATTATTTGCAATTTTGCCTTCAGAAATATCTCGTAAAATTGTTTGTATTTCTTTCAATCTAAAAAATTGTTGAAATTTGTATTTATGGAAAAGTTAAATTTTAAAAATTATCCACTTAAAATTAGCGAAAATAAACAATATGTTTTTGATGAAATTAGAAAAAAAAGAATATTACTAACACCAGAAGAATGGGTCAGACAAAACTGTATACAGTTTTTAATTAAAGACAAAAAATATCCAAAAACCTTAATTTCAGTTGAAAAAAAAATTTCTATAAACTCTTTAACAAAACGATATGATATAGTGGTTTACAAATCATCTGGAGAGATTATGATACTCATTGAGTGTAAATCTCCAAAAGTTAAAATAAGACAAGATACTTTTGACCAAATTTCTATATACAACTTGGCCTTAAAATGCAGGTATTTAATGGTGACTAACGGATTGTCAAATTATTTTTGCGAAGTTGACTTTATAAATAAGAAACTTATATTTTTGAATGATCTTCCAAACTTTACTATAAAAAAATGAATTTATCAGTAGTTTTACTTAATTGGAATGGGAAAACTTTACTTAAAAAATTTTTACCTAATCTAATTCAATATACTCCTAACTCATCAATTTACGTAGTTGATAACGCATCAGATGATAATTCAATGAAATATTTACAAAAGTTCCATAATAATATCAAGGTAATTAGACTAAAACGAAATATTGGATATGCAAAGGCTTATAACCATGCTTTGAAAAAAATTGATTCGGATGTTTATTGTTTAATTAACAATGATATAATGGTCACTAAAAACTGGACATTATCAATTATGTCATATTTCCGTAATAAAAAGGTTGATATAGCTCAGCCATTAATTTTAGACTTTAATAACAAATATAAATTTGAATATGCTGGAGCTGCAGGAGGTTTTATTGATAAATTTGGGTATCCTTTTTGTAGAGGTAGAGTTTTTAAAAAAGTAGAAAATAATATTGGCCAATACAATGATTCAATTAATATTTTTTGGGCATCAGGAGCATGCTTTTTTGTAAATAAACAAACTTGGAACTTGCTAGGAGGTTTTGATGAAGATTTCTTTATGCATCAAGAAGAAATTGATTTTTGTTGGAGAGCAATAAACTTAAATAAAAATGTAATTTGTATATCTGATTCAAAAGTTTATCATGTTGGTTCGGGTTCAAAACTACCTTCTGGAGATAAAGTTTATTTCAATCATAGAAATTCACTTTTAAGCATTGTTAAAAATGTTGATAAAAAAAACTTGCTGATTGTTTTGTTAATTAGATCTTTATTTGAGTTTATAACCATTATTTCTTATTTATTTAAAGGAAAATTGTTAAAATCTTTAATGGTCATTAAAGCATATTTTAGTTTTATTTTATCCTTTACTAAATTTTATAGGAAGAGAAATAATAATTTTTCAAAAAAGTATTATGAAAGACTGTCTATAATAGTTGACTCGTATATATTTGGAAAAAATAAATTTTCGGATTTTTAGTTGTATCTAATTAAAATCTTTATAATTTTAGAAAAAAAGAAAAAAATGTTTTTAAATAGACTTATTCACGTTCCATTATTTTTACTTATTATAGCTTGTGTGCCTGCGAAGAAATATTCTGAATTAGAATCTCTTCAAAAAACCACTAACGATTTATTAAATACCACAACTGTAAAACTAAATTTATCTGAGGAAGAAAAGAAAACTGCTCTAGATAATGTTTCTTCTTTGGAAAAACAACTATCCTTTTTAAGATCTAATAATCAAGAACTAATTAATAACCTTGGAAATCTTACTACTTTATCACAAAAAGGTGCTGAGAACTTAGAAAAGTCGCTTGAAAGTCTAAAAGAAAAAGATACAAGAATCAAAACTCTTCGAGATGCTGTTACTAGAAAAGATTCCGTTACCTTGGCTCTTGTTACTAGTTTGAAAGGTGTTCTTGGAAATATTGCTGATGAAGATATCGAAGTTAATGTAGAAAAGGGTGTTGTTTATGTTTCTATATCCGATAAACTTCTTTTTGCAAGTGGAAGTTATACAGTTACTTCAAGAGCGAAAGAAGTACTTGGTAAGGTTGCAAAAGTAATTAACGATAAACCAGAAATTGAATTTATGGTAGAGGGACACACTGACAATGTTCCTATTAATGTTGAAGGTATCTCCGACAATTGGGATTTGTCAGTGAAAAGAGCAGTTGCAATTGTTAGAATACTTCAAGAAGACTTTAATGTCGCCCCAGAAAGAATGACAGCAGCGGGTAGAAGTCAGTATATTCCAATTTCAGATAATGATTCTGCTTCGGGAAGAGCGAAAAATAGAAGAACTAGAATAGTGGTCTTACCGAAATTAGATCAGTTTTATGATCTAATTAATAAGGGCATGGAACAGGCTGCTGCAGTGAATTAATTTTTCTATTCTAATTGGTCATCTAGTATTTTGAGTTTTGCATATTTTAACAATAGGTTTTTTTCACCTTTATCATAAAAATATATTTTAGCCCTCGAGTCATGTTTTTCTCCATCAATTGTCTTTACTATACCTTTACCAAAAATTGGATGTAATACAAGAGTATTTGTTTTAAATCTTTTTATTTCTTTTATTAGGTCATTGTTCATTTCCTTATGAATAATTTGAGAATTTTCTAGCTTTCTAAATTTATTTTTTATTGGATTAAAGCTTAGTTTTTGACTTGTGAAAGATAAGTTATCTTGATAATCATGTTTATCATTATCTATTTTAACAAATGAAGTATCTAATTCATCTATAAACCTACTCTCTTCTGAATCAATAATTTTACCCCATCTGTATCTATTGTTTGTGAATGTTAGAATAGCTCTCTTCTCGGCTCTTGTGAGGGCTACATAAAATAATCTTCTTTCTTCTTCTAAACCTTCTCTAGAGTCCAAACTCATTGATGATGGAAATAAATTTTCTTCCATCCCAATTATGCAAACATAGGGAAACTCCAATCCCTTAGATAAATGAACAGTCATAAGAGATACAGAGTCAGTTTCAAAATTATCTTCAATTTCTAAATCTGTAGCCATTGCAACTTCTTCCAAAAAATTAGCTAACAAAACAGGTTCATTTAATCTATTTTTTTCATCCACGAAATTTTTTACCCCGTTTAATAATTCTTCAATATTTTGAATTCGATTAATACCATCCGCTGTACCCTCATTTTCATAAAATTTGATAATACCAATTCTTTTAATAATCTGACTTGCTAATTCAAATGCATCATAATTTTTGAGCATTGTCTTGAAACCTTGGATCATGTTCACAAAGTCTAAAATCTTATTTTTAGTGCCACTATTAATTTTCAGAATATTAATTTTCTTAATTATTAGTTCAAAAATTGACAAACTATATTCTTTAGCTCCAACGATAAGTTTATCAATTGTTGTGTTTCCAATACCTCTAGGTGGAAAATTTATAACCCTTTTTAGGCTCTCTTCATCATTAGAATTTATAGTCAATCTTAAATATGCAAGAATATCCTTTATTTCCTTTCTTTGGTAAAAAGAAAGACCACCATAAATTTTATATGGTATATTATTTTTTCTAAATGATTCCTCGATAATTCTAGATTGAGCATTTGTTCTGTATAAAATCGCAAATGAGCTATATTTTGAGTTGTTTTGATTAACAGTTTCTATGATGAAATTTGCAACATACTTACCTTCGTCATTATCACTAAAACATTTTCTTATTATCACTTTTTCACCTTCTTCATTATTAGTCCATATTGTTTTTTCCAGTTTGAATTTGTTGTGTTTAATGAGAGAGTTTGCCGCTTTAACAATGTTTTTTGTTGAGCGATAATTCTGTTCTAATTTAAAAACTTCAACTTCTTCATAATCTTTTTGAAAATTTAAGATATTATTAATGTTAGCGCCCCTAAAAGAATAAATACTTTGTGAATCGTCACCTACGACACATATATTGTGGTATTTATCCGCTAGCATTTTAACAATTAAATATTGAGAGTGATTTGTATCTTGGTATTCGTCAACCAAAATATATCGAAATCTATCTTGATATTTTGCCAATGTTTCAGGAAACTTATTTAATAATTCGTTTGTTTTTAAGAGTAGATCGTCAAAATCCATTGAGTTAGACTTGAAGCACCTTTTTGTGTACTCTAAATATATTTTTCCGAATAATGGTCTTTTTGCAATTTCATCGTATTCTTTCAGTTCAAAATCTGATTCGTATGATTCTACTGTAATTAAACTATTTTTAAGGGTTGAAATTCGATTTCTAATTTGCTTTGGTTTATAGGAATCTTTACTTAGCCCCATTTCCTTGATTATACTCGAAATCAAACGATCACTATCTTGAGTATCATAAATTGTAAATGATGAGGTGTAACCAAGTTTGTCTGATTCAATTCTTAAAATTTTCGCAAAAACAGAATGAAAAGTGCCCATCCAAATATTTCTTGCTTCACTTTCATTCACTAACTCCCCTACTCTTGTTTTCATCTCTTTAGCGGCTTTATTTGTAAAAGTTAATGATAAGATTGAAAAAGGGTCAATACCCTGTGAAATCAAATACGCAATTCTAAAGGTCAGTACCCTTGTCTTACCTGAACCTGCACCCGCGATTATAATTATGGGGCCGTTAATTTTTAAAGCAGCTTCCTTTTGAGAATCATTTAAAGAATTAATATTTGATGTTAGAATGTCTTTCAATTTATGTAGAGGATTTAAATTATACAGTTAATAAAATTAATATACAACACAAAAATTTTATATTAATAACATTAGAAGGAAAAAGTATTTTATATAACTAAATTTCAACTTATATTAAAAGTCGAAACTCTTTTACATTAATTAAAATGGATGTATTTGAAAGATCAATTGAAATTTTGAAGGGCATTGGTCCTGGTAGAGCTAAAATCCTCAGCAAAGAATTGAACCTTATAACCTTTCGTGACTTTCTTTTTTTCTTTCCTTATAGATACGTTGACAGGTCTAAATTCCATTTCATAAATAATATTAATGAATCGAATATAGATGTCCAAATAAAAGGTAAATTTCTAAACACAAAAATTATTCAACAAAAAAAAGGCAAACGGCTTTCTGGAATTTTTAGTGATGGAAGTTCTACTATTGAATTAATTTGGTTCAGAGGGTTTAAATGGATTAAAGAGAATATTGATTTAAACTCTGAATATGTAGTTTATGGAAAACTTAATTGGTTTGATAAACGTCCATCAATAGTTCATCCAGAGCTTACGAAAATTAATAATTATAATATTAAAAATATTGGTGCAATATATCCAATTTATTCATCGACTGAAAAAACTCTTAGCTATGGTATAAGTCAAAAGACTATCAGAGTTGCAATGCATAACTTGATTGATATTTTAAAAGATGAATTGACCGAATCATTGTCAAATAAAATTTTATCAGAATTAAAATTAAAATCACTTCAAGAATCCTTTTCCAATATACATTTCCCAAAAAATGACATTGATTTAGTAAAAGCAAGATTTAGATTAAAATTTGAAGAATTATTTTTTATTCAGCTTCAGCTATTAAAAAGACATAGAGATAATAAAACAAAAATTAAAGGTTATGAGTTTTCGCAAGTAGGAAATTTATTTAATACATATTACAAAAATTACTTACCATTTGATCTAACTAATGATCAAAAAAAAGTTATAAAAGAAATTCGAAAAGATCTTGGAACCGGAAGTCAAATGAATCGTTTGCTTCAGGGTGATGTTGGTTCTGGTAAAACAATAGTAGCCCTTTTGTCTATATTAATTGCCTTAGATAATAAATTTCAAGCATGTTTTATGGCTCCTACTGAGATATTAGCTTTTCAACACTTCGATAATTTAAAGTCCATGCTTAATGATATGCCTATTGAAACTGAAATTTTAACTGGTTCAACAAAGTCATCAATTAGGAAGGAAATTCACGAAAAATTATTAAATGGTGATATAAATATCATTGTTGGTACTCATAGTCTCATTGAAGATAAGGTTTTATTCAAAAATCTGGGCATTGTAATTATCGATGAACAACACAGATTTGGAGTTGCCCAGAGGGCAAAATTATGGTACAAAAATAAATTTCCCCCCCATGTATTGGTTATGACCGCAACACCAATTCCAAGAACACTGGCAATGAGTATTTATGGTGATCTAGATTTCTCTATTATCAAAGAACTTCCTCCTGGAAGAAAACAAATAAAAACATTCCTAATGGATGAAAATAAACGTTTAAGAGTTTTTAAGTTTTTAAAAGAACAAATTAAACTTGGAAGACAAATCTTTATTGTTTATCCTCTTATTGAAGAATCTCAAAAAATGGATTATAAAGACTTAATGGATGGCTATGAAAGTATTTGTAGAGAATTTCCATTACCAAAATACAGAATTAGTGTAATGCATGGTAAAATGAAAACAGAAGATAAAGATTATGAAATGAAAAGATTTTTAGAAGGAAAATCACAAATAATGGTATCAACTACTGTTATTGAAGTGGGAGTTAATATTCCAAATGCTAATGTTATGGTGATCGAAAGTGCCGAAAGATTCGGTCTTTCTCAGTTGCATCAACTTCGAGGAAGAGTTGGAAGAGGAAACGAACAAAGTTTTTGCATACTTATGAAGGGAAAAAAAATATCGAATGATGCTAAGTTGAGACTTGAAACAATGGCTAAAACTTCGGATGGTTTTGAAATA
>MDTG01260257.1_pt1 | contig 15726 bp, 12 predicted proteins | sample 811421 | NCBI WGS metagenome assembly MDTG01 (sample SAMN05326645, study PRJNA326480) | marine metagenome | isolation source: seawater | place: Pacific Ocean: South East | collected 2011
ACCGAGGTCATTTGATAATTTCAAAAATTGCTTTAAAAAGAATAAAATTAAACAAAATCTACTGGGTTGTTACTAAAAAAAATCCATTCAAAAATAAAACCTTCTTTTCTTTAAAAGATAGAATTTACCATGCAAAAAAAATCTCAAAAAAGGTAAAAAATATTGAAGTACTATACTTAGATGATGTAGTAAAATCATCTAGGTCAATAGACTCGATTAAATTCATTTTAAAAAAGAAGAAACCTAAATTGCTATATTTTATTGTGGGTTCAGATATTTTATTGAAGTTTCACAAGTGGCATAGTTGGAAAAGAATAGTAAAATTAACAAAATTAATAGTTTTTTCTCGTAAAGGATATGATAGAAGGAGTAAGAAAACTATTGTGACAAAATATTTAGAAAATAAAATAACATTTATTAAAAATAAACCTATAAACGTTTCATCTACATTATTAAGAAAAAGAATAAAAAAAATCTTTTAATGGAAATATCAAAGATTAAAGATAATATTGAAAAAATTTTAGACAACAACAAAGCACAAAACATTAAGTCAATAAATCTTAAAAATAAATCATATATAGCTGATTATATGGTTATTGCATCTGGTACTTCATCTAGACATCTACAAGCTTTATCAGAAATTCTAGTAGCAGAATTAAAAAAAATAGGATTAGAGGACTGTAGAATAGAGGGAAAAGATAGTAACGATTGGAAATTAGTAGATACACAAGATATTATAGTACACATATTTCATCCCGAAAAAAGAGATTTTTATGATTTAGAAAATATGTGGTCAGAAGAAATTCCAAAAGAAAAAGCAATGATATGAAAAAAATTACATTAGCAATTTTTTGCGTTTGTCTCTTTAATTTTTCAACATCTTACTCAAAAAATAATCTGTACGAAAAAATCGATCTTTTTGGAGAAGTTTTAGAAAATATTAAAAAAGATTATGTCGATGACGTTGATCAAGCAGATATAATGGACTCTGCAATTAACGGAGTGCTTCAATCACTTGATCCTTATTCTGCTTATATGAGCCCTGAACTTTTTCAAGAAATGCAAACTGATACTAGAGGTGAGTTTGGTGGATTAGGGATAGAAATTGGAATGGAAGCTGGGGTAGTTAAGGTCATATCTCCAATAGACGATACTCCTGCTGCAAAAGCCGGAATTAAAGCTGGTGACTACATAGTAAAAATCGGTAAAGAGCAAGTGCAAGGAAAATCTCTTTTAGAAGCTGTAAAATTAATGAGAGGTAAAGTGGGAACTTCAATTGATCTTACCGTAAGAAGAAAAAATGTAAAAAAACCTCTTGAGTTTTCAATAACAAGAAAAATAATAGAAGTTCAATCTGTTAGTTCAAAAGTTATTGGAGATGAGAAAAATTTAGGTTACATAAGACTTAAATCTTTTAATGAAAACAGCGATAAACAATTTTTAAAATCAATTAAAGAATTTGAAAAAAAGTCTAAAGTTATAGGATATGTGTTTGATTTAAGAAATAATCCTGGTGGACTTTTAACGCAGGCAATAAATATAACTGATTTTTTTTTAGATGATGGGGAAATAGTTTCAACAAAAGGTCGAAAAATTTCAGAGACTAGAAAATTTTTTGCTAGGAGAGGTGATGAAATTAAAGGAAAACCTATAGTTGTTTTGATTAATAATGGATCAGCATCTGCCTCAGAAATTTTTGCAGGTGCTTTAAAAGATCATAAACGAGCAATTATTTTGGGAGAAAGTTCTTATGGTAAGGGTTCAGTTCAATCAATTATACCTTTAACTAACGGTGGAGGTATGAGGCTAACTATTTCAAAATACTATCTACCTTCAGGCAAATCAATATCAGAAGTTGGTGTTACACCAGATATATTAATAGAGGAAGAAGGTGAAGATTTTCAAATTAATTCTGATAAAGATAATCAATTAAATTACGCAATTAAACTTTTTAGTTCTTAACAATGACCCGGCAGACACTTCCCATGCGAAAAGGTGTAGGCGTAATAGTTTTAAATAACAAGAATGAAGTTTTTGTTGGCAAAAGGAAGGATAATCCAATCGATAAATGGCAAATGCCCCAAGGTGGAGTTGATAAAGGAGAAAGTTTTTTATCAGCTATGAAAAGAGAACTTTTTGAAGAAACTAATATTCAAAGCATTGAAATATTAAAAGAGCTAGAGGGATTTTTTGAATATTATCTTCCTAAAAATTTAGTTGGAATCATTTGGAAAGGAAAATTTAGGGGACAAAAACAAAAATGGTATATCGTAAAATTTGTTGGAGATGAAAAGGAAATTAATTTGAAAACAAAGAATCAAGAATTTATCGAATGGAAGTGGATTTCACCGGAAGATCTTCCAAATGTAATTGTCAGTTTTAAAAAAGATATGTATCTTAGACTTTTAAAAAATATAAAAAATTTTATAAACTAATTTTTTTCAATGTACTCAATTTATAAGACAACAAATATCTTTCTTTATCCGTGGCTTCATCGCCACTAAGTTTTTTCTCAGCATCATTTATAAGAGTTTCTAGAGAACTTTTATCAATGGCTGACAATTCTTTTGCTGTTGATGTAAGAATCAAAAGATTGTTATTTGAAAATTCAACTGTTCCTTCTTCGACATAAAACTTTTTGTCTATCTGATCTTTAATTTTTATAATACCTGGTCTTAAAAAAGTTATTAAAGGAATGTGATCTTTTAAAATACCCATCTCACCTTCGAATGAAGGAATTGTAACTTCAGTGGTTTCAATCTTAACGAGTGACCTATTAGGTGAAATGATCTCTGCTGAAAATTTTTCAGACATTATTTACTTTCTTGCGCTAATTTTTCTGCTTTTTCTACAACTTCTTCTATTCCGCCAACCATGTAAAAGGCTGCTTCAGGTAAATGGTCATACTCACCTTTACAAATTGCATCAAATCCTTTTATTGTTGATTCGAGATCAACTAGTTTTCCAGGAGATCCTGTAAATACCTCAGCAACAAAAAAGGGCTGTGATAAAAATCTTTGAATCTTTCTCGCTCTTGCAACAGTTAACTTATCTTCTTCGGAAAGTTCATCCATTCCAAGAATAGCGATAATATCTTGTAAAGATTTATACGCTTGAAGAATTCTTTGAACATCTCTTGCTACCCTATAGTGTTCATCACCAACTATTCTTGGGTCTAAAATTCTAGAAGTAGAGTCTAGAGGGTCTACTGCTGGGTAAATACCTATTTCCGCTATTTGTCTTGATAGCACTGTGGTTGCATCTAAATGTGAGAATGATGTTGCGGGCGCTGGATCTGTTAAATCATCTGCAGGGACATATATAGCTTGAACGGATGTAATAGATCCTTTGTCAGTAGATGTTATTCTCTCCTGTAGATTACCCATATCTGTTGCCAACGTTGGTTGATAGCCAACCGCAGAGGGTATTCTACCTAGTAAAGCTGAAACTTCAGATCCTGCTTGAGTAAATCTAAAAATATTATCTACGAAAAATAATACATCTTGTCCCTCTTTATCTCTAAAGTATTCTGCAACTGTAAGTCCGGTTAGAGCCACCCTAGCTCTAGCTCCAGGAGGTTCATTCATTTGTCCATAAACTAAAGCAGCTTTTGATCCTTTGCCATCTGTTTTAATAACGCCTGACTCTATCATTTCATGGTAAAGATCGTTACCTTCTCTAGTTCTTTCGCCGACTCCTGCAAAAACTGAAAATCCACCATGAGCTTTAGCAATGTTATTAATTAGCTCCATTATTGTTACTGTTTTACCGACACCTGCACCTCCAAATAAACCAATTTTCCCTCCTTTTGCATATGGTGCTAATAAATCAATTACTTTAATGCCAGTAACTAGTTGCTCTGTCTCTGTTGCTTGATCTGTAAACTTAGGTGCAGTTCTATGTATTGGCCACTTCTCTTTTGTTTCAACCTCTCCTTTTTCATCAATTGAGTCTCCAACGACATTGATAATTCTTCCCAAGGTTTCTGGACCAACTGGTACACTAATTGGTGAGCCAGTATTAACTACTTCGTCACCTCTTTTTAATCCCTCTGTAGCGTCCATAGCTATAGTTCTTACATCATTTTCTCCTAAATGCTGTGCCACTTCAAGTATCAGTTTGTTTCCTGAATTTTTAGCTTCTAATGCTGTATAAATTTCTGGTAAATTATTTTCAAAGTTAACGTCTACTACTGCGCCAATAATTTGAGTTATTTTTCCTTTTTTGTTCATATTACAAACTCTCTGCTCCAGAAATAATTTCTATTAATTCCTTTGTGATTGAGGCTTGCCTACTTCTATTGTAATTTATAGTAAGTTTATCCACTAAGTCTCCCGCATTTCTTGTAGCATTATCCATTGCTGTCATTCTTGACCCCTGTTCACTTGCTGCATTTTCTAAAAAAGCTTTAAATACTTGTGTTGATATATTTTTGGGTAATAAATCTTCTAGAATTTCATCCTCCTCTGGCTCAAATTCATATGATAAAACATTTTCATCTTTAATTTCATTAGATTTTATTTCAGTAGGAATGATTTGTTGGGCTTGGGGAATTTGTGTTATTACATTTTTAAAATTATTGTAAAATAATATACATTTATCAAAATCATTATTTTTAAATAAATTAATAATTTCATTTCCAATTATCTCTGCTTCTTGAAATGAAATTTGTTTTTTTTCTTTAAAACTAAATTTCTTTACTATATATTTGCCATATTCTCTTTTTATTTGATCTAGTCCCTTAGATCCAACTGTAATTATCTTTAAATTTTTTCCTTCTTGAAGGATTTTTTTAAAATTATTTTTTGCAAGTTTACAAATATTTGAGTTAAAGCCACCGCACAACCCTCTATCAGCTGTTAACACTACACATAAATATGTTTTGTCTTTTCCCGTTCCGACGAGTAGCTTAGGAGCGTTTTTGGGATCATTAATTGATTTAGTTAGATTGAGAATAATGTTCTGCATTTTTTGACTATACGGTCTTCCTTTCTCAGCATTCTCTTGCGCTTTTCTTAGCTTTGCAGCAGCTACCATCTTCATCGCTTTTGTAATTTTTTGAGTAGATTTGACACTTTTAATTCTTTTTTTTAAATCATCTAGACTTGGCATTATTTTTTACCTTTTTTGTATTCGTCTATTATTTTAGCTAAAAGTTTTTCTGTATTTTCTTCAAGTTTTCCAGTAGATTGAATATCTTCAATAATTTCAGGTTTTTCGGATTTTATTTTTTCAATAATATCGTTTTCAAATTTTTTAATAGAACCTAAATCAATATCATCAAGATATCCCTTTACTCCAGTAAATACTGATATTACTTGTTCAGCTACTGTCATAGGGGAATATTGGTCTTGTTTTAAAAGTTCAGTTAGTTTTGCACCACGATTCAACAATTGTTGCGTCGATGCATCTAAATCTGAACCGAATTGTGCAAATGCAGCCATCTCTCTATATTGGGCTAACTCTAATTTAATTGATCCAGCTACTTTTTTCATAGCCTTAGTTTGAGCAGCAGATCCTACTCTAGATACTGATAGTCCAACATTAACTGCGGGTCGTATACCTTGATTAAATAATTCAGTCTCTAAAAATATTTGACCATCGGTAATTGAAATCACATTTGTCGGTATATACGCTGATACATCCCCAGCCTGTGTTTCTATTATGGGTAAGGCTGTTAAAGATCCACCACCATTTTTTTCACTTAGTTTAGCTGCCCGTTCTAATAGCCTACTATGTAAATAAAATACATCTCCAGGATATGCCTCTCTTCCAGGAGGTCTTCTTAACAACAGAGACATTTGTCTATAAGCAACAGCTTGTTTAGATAAGTCATCATAAATTATTAATGCATGCATACCGTTGTCTCTAAAATACTCTCCTATGGTACATCCAGTATAAGGAGCTAAAAATTGAAGAGGAGCAGAGTCAGAGGCTGTTGCTGCCACTATTGTAGTATACTTTAAAGCTCCTGCCTCTTCCAAAGTTTTTGTAATCTGAGCAACAGTAGATCTTTTTTGACCCACAGCTACATAAACACAATATAATTTTTTTTTCTCATCTGAAGACTCATTAACTTTTTTCTGATTAATGATTGCATCGATGGCTACAGCAGTTTTTCCTGTCTGTCTATCTCCAATAATTAATTCTCTTTGACCTCTTCCAATAGGTATTAGAGAATCTATTGATTTTAAGCCTGTTTGCATTGGCTCGTTAACTGATTGTCTTGGAATAATCCCAGGTGCTTTAACTTCAACACGCATTCTTTTTTTAGCAGAAAGTGGGCTCTTGCCATCTATAGGATTACCCAAACCATCAACCACTCTTCCTAAAAGTTCTTTTCCTACTGGAACATCAACAATTGCGTTTGTTCTTTTAATCGTGTCACCTTCTTTAATATTTCTATCATCTCCGAAAATAACAACACCAACATTATCGTTTTCTAAATTTAATGCCATACCCTTTGAACCATCTTCAAATTCGACCATCTCCCCGGCTTGAACATTATCTAATCCATAAACTCGTGCAATTCCATCTCCAACAGATAAAACCTTACCTATTTCCGAAATTTCAGCTTTTTCACCAAAATTTTTAATTTGATCTTTTAATAATTTAGTTATTTCAGAAGGATTTATTGTCATTTTAATTTTCTAGCATCATTTGCTCGTACTTTTTAAGTTTATTTTTGATTGAGGTATCAATCATAAAGCTACCTAGTTGTAATTTTAACCCACCTATGAGACTTTCATCAACTTTGTAATCAAATTTTAAAGTTGAGCCCATAGTTTTTGATAGATCTTTACTTATTGAACTAAGTTCTGACTCAGTCAATTTTTTTGAAGAAATTAACGAGGCTTTTATTTCTCCCCTTTTATGAGAACATAATCTTAAAAAACTCTCAGAAATTTTTTTTATAAAAAAGATTCTTCTTTTTTTTATTAAAAGTGAAAAAAAATTTTTCAAATTTTTAGAAAAATTTAATTTTTCCGTAATAAAATTAATTACATTAATTTGTTGGCTTATACTTTGAGTAGGGTCCTGGACAAAATTTTTAACTACTTCGCTAGAATTTAAAAGAGTTTGAAAATTTTTAATATCGTTTTCTACTTTATCAATCTCGTCTGACTCTTTTGATACTTCAAATAAAGCGCGTGAGTATCTTTCTGAAGTTTCAGTTGAGAAAGATTTGTTTGTACTCATTTTAGTTGCAAGAATTTGTTATGAAAATATGCTGTGGTCGTACCATAAGAGTATAACTTGATCAAGTTAGCAATTTTGAGCTTAAGCAAAATTGATAGGATCAACATCAACCGTGAGTTTTATTTTTGATGAGATTTTAAGCCCATTTAAGACATTTATGATTTTTTTTTGCATTAAAAACCCACTATTGAACCTTAATAACAATCTTGATCTATAATTTTTTTTAATCTTGAGTAAAGGAGACTCAACCGGACCTAAAACCTCTAGTTCGTTTATATGATTTAACTTATTTTTAATTTCTCTTGCTCCTTGTAAACTTAAACTAAGATTTTTTGAAGATATAATTATAGCAATAAGTCTTATAAATGGTGGCAATTTATTTTTTTCTCTAAGTTTGAGTTCATTACTAAGTAGTTTTTCTGATTTATTTTTAATTAATTCATTTAGTGTTAAATTGTCTGGATTTAATGTTTGATATATTATTAGAGATTTAGAACTAAACCTTCCGGCTCTTCCACTTAATTGATGATATAATTGAATATTCTTTTCGGTAGTTCTCAAATCGTAACCTCTGCCAGAAAAATCCGCATCAATTACAACAATACAATTTAATTTTGGAAAATTGAAACCCTTTGAAATCATTTGAGTTCCAACTAAAATATTTATTTTATTTTCCTTTATTTCTTTAAATAAATTATTTGTTTTTTCCTTTTTTTTTAAATAATCACTAGAGAAAATTTTAATTTTTTTCTCTGGAAATATTTCACTTATTTCGTCAAAAATTTTTTCCACGCCTGGACCATACATAATGTATTCGCAAGTTTCTTTTACTTTACATTTTGTTTTTAATTTTTTTTCTAAGGAACAATGGTGACAAATAGCTTTATTTTTTAATTTATGATATGTTAAATATAAAGAGCAATTAGAACAAACTAATTTATAACCACATTTTTTACAAATTAAATATGGAGCGAAACCTCTTCTATTTATAAAAAATAAAATCTGATCTCCTTTATTTAAATATTTTTGAACTAATTCTATAGTTTCTTTTGCGATAAATTTGTCTTTAATTTTATTAATATTTAAATTTATTATTTTTGTCTCAGGCAAAGGAAAATTATTAAAACGTTTGAAAATCTTTATGTGCCTATATTTCTTATTACAAATATTGTTATACGTTTCAATTGATGGAACCGAGGTTACTAAATGTATAGGTATTTTTTCGAAGCTAGCTCTTGAAATAGCCATGTCTCTTGCATTATAAATAACACCTTCATCTTGTTTATACGAGGCGTCATGTTCTTCATCTACAATTATTATTCCCAATTTTTTAAAAGGCAAAAGTAAAGCTGATCTTGCTCCGACTAATATTTTAATTTTATTTTTTATTACTCCTTTCCATATAATTCTTTTATTTTTTGGAGTAATTTTTGAATGCCAGATTGCTGGTTCAAAACCAAAAAATTCTTCGAATCGAGATTTAAAATCATTTGTTAAAAAAATTTCTGGCAACAAAACTAATGCTTGATTATTATTTTTAATAATCCTTCTAATTCTTTCAAAGTAAACTAAAGTTTTTCCTGATCCAGTTGTTCCTTGTAAAACTGATACATCAAATTTATTTTTAACTTTTCCAAGAAATTTTAATGCTTCTTGTTGTTCGTGATTCAATTCAAAATTTTTTATTTTTGTTTTTCTAATTCTGATTGAATTATCATTTATTCTTATAAATTTATCTGTGCCTCCGATAACCATCTTCAGCACAAGGCCAATGGGAACCATATTATAAGAGGAAAACCAATTAATAAAATCTAACAATTTCTTATCAATAGAATATCCGGTGTTTTTTTTAATATTTTTAATTTTTATGTTTTGTGGTTCTATATAATTATTTTTCCACACAACACCAATTTCATTTTTTGAACCAAACGGTACCTCTACTAAATCTCCAATTTTTTCTTCATTTTTTGATTTATAAGTAAAAGGAAAATTAAAAATTTTAGGCAACAATACTTGTGCTTTCATGATCTAATAGTATTTCAATTTTTTTTAATTAAAAATGAATTGGTCTTTTATCAACAGCTAATGCTGCCTCTTTTATTGCCTCCGTATGCGTTGGATGAGCATGGCAAGTTCTGGCTATATCCTCGGCACTTGCACCAAATTCCATTGCCAAAGCCATTTCTGCGATCATATCTCCACAATGTGGCCCAATAATATGCACTCCTAAAACTTTATCAGATTTGCTGTCAGCTAAAATTTTTACAAAACCTTCGGTCTCATTGTTAACTTTCGCTCGTGAGTTTGCAAGAAAAGGAAATTTGCCTACTTTGTATAATTTGTTTTCCTCTTTTAACTGTTCTTCAGTTTTTCCTACTGTAGCTACCTCAGGTGAAGTATATATAACTCCAGGTATAACATCATAATTTACATGACCCGCTTGACCTGCTAAAATTTCTGCCACTGCAATACCTTCTTCTTCTGCTTTGTGAGCAAGCATCGGTCCTTTAATAACATCTCCGATAGCAAAAATATTTGTAATTGATGTTTGCAATTTTTCATTGACCTCGATTCTTCCTTTACTATCTTTTTTAACGCCAATTTTTGATAAATTTAAACCTTCTGTATAAGGTTTTCTGCCCACTGAAACCAAGACTTTATCAAATTCTAAAGTTTCATTTTTTGAGTTTTTGACATCAGTGTAATTTATTGAAACACCTTTATTTGTATTTTTTACAGAGTTAACTTTTGAACCCATCTTAAATTTAATACCTTGTTTGGTTAAAATCTTTTTAAATTCATTAGAAATTTCTCTATCCATCCCAGGTGTAATGTGATCAAGATATTCAATGACAGTAACTTCTGAGCCTAGTCTTGACCATACAGATCCCATTTCGAGTCCTATATAACCTCCACCAATTACAGCTAATTTCTTTGGCACTTTATTAAGTGATAAAGCGCCCGTCGATGAAATTATATTCTTTTCATCTATTTCTATTCCTGGCAATGGTGCAACTTCGGAGCCTGTCGCTATTACTATATTTTTAGACTTATAATTTGTTTTTTTATTGTTGTCATACACCACAATATCATTTTTAGAAAACAGAACACCTTTGCCTTTAATATAAGTAACTTTGTTTTTTTTAAACAAAAATTCCACTCCTTTTGTAAGCACTTGAATAGATTTGTTCTTGTTAGACATCATTTTCTCTATATTTAATTTAATGCCCTCAATTTCTATGCCTTGCTGATTAAAATCTTTTTTAGCTTTATGAAAATTTTCAGACAAATTGAGTAAGCTTTTTGAAGGTATACAACCAACATTTAAACAAGTTCCCCCTAGAGCTCCCCTAGATTCTACACAAGCTGTTTTTAATCCGAGTTGAGCGGCTCTTATGGCGCAGACATAACCTCCGGGGCCGCCTCCAATAACTACTAAATCAAAATTATCCATTTTAGATATTTAAAAAAAGCCTTTTAGGTTGTTCTAAGGAATCTTTAACAATTTTTAAAAATGATACAGCCTCTTTTCCATCAATTATTCTATGATCGTAAGACAAAGCTAAATACATAACTGGCCTAACTTCAACATTTCCATTTACTACAACAGGTCGTTGGATAATATTATGCATACCAAGCACAGCTGATTGAGGTGGATTTAATATTGGTGTAGAAAGCATGGAACCATAAATTCCACCATTAGTAATTGTAAAAGTTCCTCCTTGGAGATCCTCAATAGTAATTTTTCCATCTCTAGCTTTTTGTCCTAATAATCCAATATTTTTCTCAATATCCGCGAAAGACATTTCATCAGTTTTTCTCAAAACAGGAACAACTAAACCTCTCTCCGTTCCAACTGCTATGCTAATGTTGTAATAATTTTTGTAGACAATTTCTTCACCCTGAATTTCAGCATTAATTGAAGGGTAGTTTTTTAATCCAATTACACATGCTTTTACAAAGAAAGACATAAAACCTAGTTTTACTCCATAATTATTTTGAAATTCATCTTTATATTGACCTCTCATTGAAATTACTTCACTCATGTCAACTTCATTAAATGTAGTTAGCATTGCAGCATTTTCTTGAGCTTCTTTAAGTCTTTTGGCTATTGTTAATCTTAATCTTGTCATCCTAACTCTCTCTTCAGGACCATATTTTATTTTTCTTTCGGATGGAGATGGCTTAGAACCCATTAAACTCATTATGTCCTCTTTTAAAATTACTCCATTTTTACCTGTCCCTTGAATTTTATTTATATCTACTTTTGCCTCGCTTGCTATTTTTCTTGCAGCAGGAGATATTTTAGTTTCTTTTTTATAAGAAGTTATTTTTTTCTCAACTTTTTCCTCTTTATGAACTTTATCTAAAATCAAAGGTTCGTCATTAGCATCTGGACTTTCTTGTTCTAATCTCAAAACTGGTTCTTCAGTCTCCTGTTCAATAAATTTTTTTGGAGTTTCTTTTTTCGGGATTTCTTTTTTTGGGGGATTATAATTTTTAATTTCTTTTGGAGTTTTATCTTTATTTTGACTTAAATTATCACTAATTGTACCTAACAAAGAGCCAACATTTACAGTCTCACCTTCTTTAACTGCTATGCTGCCCAAAACACCGTTTGAGGGAGCTGGAACCTCAACATTAACTTTGTCTGTCTCCAACTCTACGATTGGCTCGTCAGCTATAACTTTGTCTCCCTGGGATTTAAGCCATTTAGAAACTGTAGCTTCTGTTACTGATTCACCTAAAGTTGGAACTGTAATTTTTTCTGACATTTAGTTCTTTAGTATCTTTTCTAATATTTCTTTTTGTTCTGCAAGATGTTTATTGGCATTTCCAGTCGCAGTTGAAGAAGATGCCTTTCTTCCTACATATTTAACGTTGATATCTTTTAAATTTATAATATCTAGAGTTCTTTCAATATAATTTCTTACTGTGTTCCAAGCACCCATATTTTTCGGCTCCTCTTGGCACCATATAAATTTGGCATTTCTGTATCGTTTCAAAATATTAGCAAGTGTTTTAGCAGGAAAAGGATAAAGTTGCTCGAGACGGATAAGTACGACCTCATTATTTTTTGTTTTTTCTCTAGCTTCTACAAGGTCGTAATAAATTTTTCCCGAGCACATCACTGCTTTTTTAATCTGAGTATCTTTTTTAAGTGTAATTAATTTGTTTGATTTAGTGTATGCATCATCTTCTAGAACTCTATGAAATGAACTTTTTGAGGTAAACTCTGAAATATTTGACATGCACCTTTTATGTCTTAACAAAGATTTTGGTGTCATTACTACTAAAGGTTTTCTGAACTCTCTATGCATTTGTCTCCTTAGAACATGAAAATAATTTGAAGGAGTAGTACAATTTACCACTTGAATATTTTCACCTGCACATAGTTGAAGAAACCTCTCTAGTCTAGCTGATGAGTGTTCTGGTCCTTGACCCTCGTATCCATGAGGCAATAAGAGCACTAATCCACTCGCCCTTCCCCATTTTGCCTCTGAAGAAGTAATAAATTGATCTATAATTACTTGACCTCCATTAGCAAAATCTCCAAATTGTGCTTCCCAAAGGACTAAGGTTTCAGGCTCTGATAGTGAATAACCAAACTCAAAACCTAATACTGCAAGTTCTGATAACAAACTATCAATTACCTCAAATTTCATTTGATTTTTTTGAATGTTATTTACAGGTACATACCTATCGTGATTTTCTTGATTTCTCAAAATGGCGTGCCTTTGACTAAAGGTTCCTCTACCTGAGTCTTGACCGGATAATCTCACTGAAAATCCCTCTGTTAATAAAGTGCCAAACGCTAAACTCTCTGCTGAAGACCAGTCAATTCTACCCGATAAAAGCATTTGACTCCTTAACTCGAAAACTCGTTTAAGGGTTTTGTGAGCATTAAAATTCGAAGGAATAGTAAAAATTTTCTTTCCTATTTTTTTTAATTTTTCTTTTTCAACTCCGCTTACACCTCTTTTGTCTTTTCCTAGACCAGGTTTAAATCTAGACCAAACGCCGTCAAACCATTTTAATTCTGATTTATAATTTTTGGATGTCTCAAATTCTTTTTCCAAATAGTTTTTAAATTCTAATTTTTCCTTCTGTAATTTTTCATTTGAAGATAAACCTTCGTTAGATAATTTCTTTCCGTATATAGCAAGTGTAGTAGGATGCGATTTAATTTTTCTATACATTATTGGTTGTGTAAAAGAAGGTTCGTCCCCTTCATTATGCCCAAATCTTCTATAGCAAACCATATCGATTACCACATCTCTATTAAATTTTTGTCTGTATTCTGTAGCAATCTTTGCACAGTGCACAACTGCCTCTGGATCGTCACCATTTACATGAAGTATTGGAGCTTGAGCAGTCTTAGCCACGTCTGATGGGTAAGGTGAAGATCTAGCAAAACGTGGGGCCGTAGTAAAACCTATTTGGTTATTTACTATTACATGAATAGTGCCTCCTATATTATGTCCTGGTAATCCAGACATCGCGAAACACTCAGCAACAATACCTTGTCCAGCAAAAGCTGCGTCTCCATGCATTAAAACAGGAATAACTTTTTTTCTTTCTTTATCTTTATGAAAAAATTGCTTCGCTCTCACCTGACCTAGGACCACTGGATTAACAGCCTCTAGATGAGAGGGATTGTCTGTTAAACTAATATGAACGGTATTACCATCGAATTCTCTATTTGATGAGGCTCCAAGATGGTATTTAACGTCACCTTCAAAATCTTTACTCGCACTTACAGATTTTCCAAAAAATTCACTGAAAATTGCTCTAAAAGGTTTACCCATTACGTTAGCTAAAACATTTAATCTACCTCTGTGAGGCATACCTATTTTAATTTCCTTAGCACCTAAGCTTCCACCTCTCTTAATAATTTGCTCCAAAGCAGGTATCAAAGACTCTCCACCATCAAGACCGAATCTTTTTGTTCCAACAAATTTCACATGTAAATATTTTTCAAATCCTTCTGCCTGAACAATCTTATTTAAAATTGCTTTTTTGCCATTTTCTGTGAAAGAGATATTTTTTTCTGGTCCCTCAATTCTATTTCTTATCCAGGCCTTCTCGTCTGGATCTCCCATGTGCATAAATTCATATCCAATATTTGAACAATAAGTTTTTTTAAGAATTTGGAGTATTTGTTTTAGATCTGCGTATTGAAGTCCTAGAACGCCATCAAGAAAAATTTTTCTATTATAATCTTTTTGCCTAAATCCATAGGTTTCGGGTTTAAGTTCAGGATGTTCTTCTTTTTTTTGAATTGATAGTGGATCTAAATTCGCTATTAAATGACCTCTTATTCTATATGCTCTTATCAGCATTATGGCTCTAACTGAGTCTTTAGAAGCTTCTTTTATAGATCCCAAGTCAGCTTCTTCGGTATTTTGATCATGTTTTAAATTCTTTGAGCTATCACTTACAATTTTAATTTTTTTATCAGGTGACCAGCTAGGACCATTTAAATCTTTAAGGATTAGTTTTTCATCCTCACTAAGACCATCAAAAAATTTTTTCCAGCTCTCAGGTAATGAACTTGGATCAGATAAATAGTCTGAATAAAATTGATTTATAAATTCTGAATTAATACCGGATAAAAATGACGTTTTTTTAAAAGTTATATTATTATCTGATGAAGACATAATGTTTTATTTTAACACAAATAAACAAAAATCAACTATTAAGTTTATTAAACAAGGTTTTACCTATATCTGCTGGCGATTTTGATATGGATATACCTGCGGATTTCATAGTTTCAATTTTATCCTCCGCCCCACCTTTTCCTCCTGATATAATTGCTCCAGCATGCCCCATTCTTCGCCCAGGTGGAGCAGTAAGACCGGCTACAAAACCTACCATGGGTTTTTTTATTTTCTCTTTTTTTAAAAATTCCGCAGCTTCCTCCTCTGCAGTACCACCTATTTCTCCGATCATGATAATTGACTCTGTTTCCTCGTCTTTTAAAAAGAGCTCCAAACAATCAATAAAATTTGTACCATTAATTGGATCTCCACCTATTCCTATACAAGTAGATTGACCCATTTCATTTGCAGTGGTTTGAGCAACAGCTTCGTAAGTAAGTGTACCTGAACGTGAAACTATACCAACAGTTCCTTTTTTATGAATATTACCAGGCATAATACCAATTTTACATTCATCAGGTGTAATTATTCCAGGACAATTTGGTCCAATCAATCTTGATTTACTTTTATTTATAATTTTCTTTACCTTGAGCATGTCCATCACTGGAATGCCTTCAGTAATACATACAATTAATTCAATTCCAGCCTCTGCTGCCTCAATAATTGCTGTGCCAGCAAATTGTGGGGGTACGTATATCATTGTAGCATTAGCAGAAGTTTGTTCTTTAGCCTCTTGCACAGTGTTAAAAACGGGTAGACCAAGATGCTTTTGACCACCTTTTTTAGGTGTAACACCTCCAACTAGTTTTGTTCCGTATTTTATTGCTTGCTCAGAATGGAATGTTCCGTGTTTACCGGTGAATCC
>MDTG01301793.1_pt1 | contig 15726 bp, 15 predicted proteins | sample 811421 | NCBI WGS metagenome assembly MDTG01 (sample SAMN05326645, study PRJNA326480) | marine metagenome | isolation source: seawater | place: Pacific Ocean: South East | collected 2011
AAATTGCCACAAGAAAATTTAGTAAAAATGACTTTTTCTGTCCGTCAGATATTGATTCTAATCTGGCGATTGAGCCACATAAATACAATTTTAGCAGACCTTGGGGAATACCAGTTCGTTATCATGATATTGATAGTTTGACCAGTAAGGTCTCACCTGATTTGGTTGAATTTCATCTAAGCTATAATGACCTTGAACTTAATGCGAACAATTATCTTCTTAGAGATTATCATATGGACTTGGTTGTGCATGCACCTGAACTATTTCCAAATGACCATATACTTGATTTATGTTCAAATGATGAAAATTATAGAAACTTATCTATAAAATATTTGCAAAAAACTATTGAAATAACCAAGTCAATTAAAAAATTTTTTCCCAAAAGTAAATCAAATACCCTTATTGTTTTAAATGCTGGAGGGGCAACTTTAAATAAACCAGTTGAAGAGAATCAAAAAGAGGAAATGTACAATCAAGTTGCTGTGAGTCTCTCTAAAATAGATATGGATGGTGTTGAAATTATTCCCCAAACTATGCCGCCATTGCCATGGCATTTTGGAGGACAGAGATTTCATAATCTGTTTATGAATTCAAAAGATATAATTAAATTTTGTAATCAATATAAGTATAGAGTCTGTCTAGATATTTCTCATGCAAAATTAGCTTGTAATTATCATGATTGGAATCTTGAGAAATATATTAGTGAAATTGGACCACACTCGGCTCATCTCCATATTTCAGATTCACACGGCACTGATGGTGAAGGAGTTCAAATAGGTGAGGGAGAAATTGATTTTAAATCAATATTTAAATGTTTAGATAAATATTGTTCTAAGTCTTCATTTATTCCCGAAATATGGCAAGGACATAAAAATTTTGGCTCTGGCTTTTGGTATGCTCTAAATAAATTAGAAAATTTATAAGAATAATCAAACTATAAAATTTATGAAAGTTCTCGCAATTATACCCGCAAGAAAAGGAAGCAAGGGCATTAAAAATAAAAATATTCAACCTTTAAATGGCCACCCTTTAATTGCTTATAGTATAGCCGCTGCAGTTAAGTCAAAAAAAATTGATAGAGTAATTTGTTCAACCAATTCAGAAAAAATTGCTAAAGTTGCAAGACAATATGGTGCGGAAACACCATTTTTACGGCCAGATCGGTATTCCCAAGATCACTCAAGTGATATAGAGGTATTTTCTCATTGTCTTAAATGGCTTTATAAAAATGAAGGGTATACTCCTGAGTTTGTTGTTCAGTTGAGACCAACCTCGCCAATTCGATTTTTAAAGGATATAGATCAAGGGTTTAATATTATTCATAGGATTAAGGATATTGATTCAATTAGAAGTGTTTCAGAGCCGACTACAACTCCATATAAAATGTGGCAATTAGATTCAAAAGGAAATTTAGAACCAATTCTTAGTCTTAAAAATAACAAAGAGCCATACAATACTGCAAGGCAACTTTTGCCAAAAGTGTATGCTCAGACTGGTACATTAGAAATTATACGCACTAATACAATTTTAACAAAAAAATCTATGACTGGAGATAAAATATATCCTTTATTCATTAACCAGAAATTTTTTATCGATATTGATACGATGAGTAGTATGCAAATTGCTGAAAATGTTATTAAAAATACTAATTGCATAAAACCATGAAAGAAAAAATATTAATATGTGGAGTGGGTTCAATAGGAGAGAGACATTTAAAAAATTTAGTCTCCTTAGGCTATAAAAATATAATTCTTTATAGAACTAAAAAAAAGAAGCTCAGAACAATAAATAAAAATTTTGTTGTATATGACAATCTTTCAAAAGCATTAACTGAAAAGCCTGATATAGCCTTCATTTGCAATCCAACACATCTTCATTTAGAAACTGCAATAAAATGCATCACTGGTAACTGCCACGTTTTTATAGAAAAGCCGATAAGCCATAACTTAAAAGATTATAAAAAATTAAAAAAATTGATCTTAACAAAAAATAAATTTGTTTTTGTTGGGTACATGATGAGATATCACCCTTGTATAATTCAAATGCAAAAATGGATAAGTGATAAAAGAATTGGAAAAATATTACATTTTAAATCTGAGTGGTGTGAGTATATGCCAGCATGGCACCCTTGGGAAAATTACAAAGTATCATACGCTGGAAAAAAAGAAATGGGAGGTGGCCCAGCTTTGACTTTAAGTCATGAAATTGATTTAAGTTTATTATTCTGTGGTGAATACAAAAAAATTAATGGAAACTCTAACTCCATGTCTAAATTAAATCTTACAACTGAGGATTTAGTTGACATTTTGATATCCTTTAAATCAGGCGCCTGTGCAAACATTCATCTCAATTATTTAAGTAGACCTCCATCTAGAAAGATCAAGATTATTGGCACTAAAGGACAAATATCGTTTAATTATTATGAAAATAAGGCTAAGTTATTTGTTAACGGTAAATTGAATAAAACTTTAAATATTTCAAAAAAATTTCATAGAAATCAGCTTTTTATTAGTGAAATAAAAGATTTTCTATTAAAAGTAAAAAATAAAAAGCATAGTACAGTGAATATTGAACACGCATTTAATATTGTAAATATTGCAAATAAAGCCATTAGAAATTAAATTTATGAAAGAATTTTCATTATCAAAAAAAGTAATCTTAGTAACTGGAGCAAATGGCCTAATAGGAACTGAAATCTCTGATGCGTTAGCATCCGCTGGAGCATCGTTAGTACTGTTAGATTCTACTCCATTGAAAGTTCTGAAGAAGCTTGAAATGAAACTTAGAAAAAAGTTTAAAATTAAGATAAAAAGTTTTTCCTGTGATATAGGTAACGATAAAGAAGTTCTAAATTGCGTTAAGAGTATTTGCTCATATTTTGGGAGAATTGATGTCCTAATAAACTTAGCCGCAATCGATGCGAAAGTTGATACAATTAAAAAGAATTCTAAGAAAATATCTTTTCATAATTTTCCTTTAGATTTATGGAAAAAATCAATAAATATAAATATTACTGGAACATTTTTAATTACAAAATTTGTTATTAAAGAAATGATCAAAAAAAAATCAGGTAATATAATTAATGTAGCGTCAACTTATTCATTGGTAGCGCCAAATCATGACTTATATAAAATAAATGATAAGCAGGAATTTTTTAAACCTATTGACTACATTGCGACAAAGTCAATGATACCGAACTTTACAAGATATATCACTACACTCTATGGAAAAAAAGGCATAAGAGCGAACACTATCGTTCCCCATGGAGTTATTAATAGCCCATCAGCAGCATTTAAAAAGAATTTCTCCAAATTATCTCCTATGGGAAGAATTTGTGATAAGAAAGAATTAAGAGGCCCTTTTGTTTTTTTATCTTCTGATGCTTCTTCATATATGAATGGCAGCACGCTGATAGTCGATGGTGGTTGGACGGCCTGGTAAGCATGGCATTATATTGAAAGAAATAAATCTATGTTGAATAATGATATTTTTGAAATTGAAAACGAGTTTTATGCTAGATCAAGTGTAGATAGGCTATCTAAACTGATTGCACATTATGAATTATATAAAAAAGTTTTTAATTTAGATGGAGATATACTTGAATTTGGAGTTTTTAAAGGTGTCTCTTTAATACAGTGGGCATCTTTCAGAGAAATATTCGGACGAGTTAGTAATCAAAAAATTGTAGGATTTGATACATTTGCTGAGTTTCCTAAAACAAGCTTTGAAAAAGATATAAAACTAAGAGAGAAATTTATTGCTGAAGCAGGTTTAAATAGTATTGATAAAGCTGGATTAGAAAAGATTTTAGAAAATAAACAATTTTCAAATATTAAATTAGTACAAGGCGATATCTTAGAAACGGTGCCATTATATCTTCAGGAGAATAAAGAAATTAAAATTTCTCTTTTACATATTGATGTAGATATATATGAGCCAACTAAAGTTATATTAGAGAGCTTTTACGATAAAGTTATTGAAGGTGGAATTATTATTTTAGATGACTATAATGTATTTCCAGGAGAAACTCACGCAGTTGATGAATTTTTTAAAAATAAAGATATTCAAATTGAACAGCTTTCTTTTTCAAAAAAAAGACCATCATTCATAATTAAAAAATGAAGAAGATAATTTTTTCAGATCAAAAAGATTTTTCTTTTTCATCTGCTGAAAGACTTTTTAATTTTAGAACTGCAATTATAGTTGGAGCATGTAGGTCTGGTAAAACTTCATTAGGAACACTTATAGGATCGTGTGAATTTGTTGATAATATTGAAGAACCTTGGACTGCAAAAATTATAACTTTAATAAGTGGATTGAAAATTATACCTGAAGGTTTAGGTAAAGAAATTTTATTAAATTTTATAACTGAAGTTTGTAATGAAACAACTTTATTCAGGACCCAATCATTTAGACCTACTGATATGAGTAGTATATGGAGTCAGAAAAGCAATAAAGAAATAATTGAAAGACTTACAAAATATGAAAGTAGAAAAGATGTACAAGATTATATTAATAAAAATAATCCATTGTATTTATTAAACCTTACGGAAGTTCAATCATTCTTAGACTTATTGTTGAAAACAATGAAAGGTACTAAATTAATAAATGTAATACGTAATGGTCATGAGGTGGCTCATGATTGTATGCATAAAGGATGGTTTTCAAATAATCAGTTAGAAAAACCAATTAAAGCTCTTCCTTACAAGAAATATAATTATAATGGGGTACTATTTCATATTCCATGGTGGGTAAGTAGTGATGAGGAAGAATTATTTATAAAATATAATGAGTACGAAAGATGTTTGTACTATTGGTGCCAAACTTTAGAGCCTTCATTAAAGAAAATAGAAGATCTAAATAGAGAAGGAAAATGCAAGAATATTACATATTTACAATTAATTAGTGATACAAGATCAATTTTTTCAGAAATTTGTGATTATTTAGATATCGTACCTACTTTTAAATCAAATGAAATAATAGAGAAATTATCGTCAAGAGAAAGAAATAAAATATATCAAGAAAAGGTAGATTTTAATTTAAAAGAGAGAGTTAATCATTTAAACGAATATTATGAATTATGACAAATTATGAGAAACTAATTCTTATAGTTTCTTCACCTTTCTATTTGAGTGATTTTAAAAGGTATGGAGTTAAAAAATTTCTTGATAATAATTATGATATTACAATTTGTAATATATGTCCAATAGTCTATCCAAGATTATTTTATGAATCAAATAAAAATGAATTGTATGGTGGACAATTAGAAAAAATTTTTTTTAAAAAGAATGATTTAAAAAATTTTTTATCAATAAATAAAAATAATTTATTTATTTTAAGTATACATCATAATTCAGATACATATTTTTTATTTAAATTTATTAAAAATTTTAATATAAAATATTTATTTACCATAATAAATATTGTTCCAAGTAATATCGAAAGAAATAGTAGTAAAAAATTAAACTATAAAAAGTTTCTACGACTAGAAAAAATTACTCAAGTATTTAAAAATAGAGTAATCTACAATATCAATTTATTTTTTAATAAAGCTAAGTCCCCTGAGTATCTTATCTTAGGTGGATCAAAAAGTTTAGAAAGCCCTCAAATGCTTATAGTGAATGATTCAACTAAGAGAATTTGGACACATACATTTGATTACGATGAATATCTCTTAAATGAAAAGTTTGCATCTAATAAAAAAAATTATTATTTTAAAAAAAATTTTGCTGTATTTATAGATGCACCTTCTCCCTTAGTAAATCATGATGCGCTTATACCTGGAATCTCAAGTCCATTGACTGCTGAAAAATATTTTCCTAGTTTAAGAAATTTTTTTGATATTATTGAAAATCAATTAAACCTTGAAGTTATAATTGCAGCTCATCCTAGGTCCAGTCATTCAGATAGACCCGATTATTTTGGTAAAAGAAAAGTTATTTATAATTTGACTGTTGATCTCATAAAAAATTCAAAACTTGTCATAAATAGAAATAGTACTGCAATTAATTATGCCGTCATTTATAAAAAGTCTATAATATTTCATACTTCTAATGAGATTTTAGATCATGATGTAATGAACGGCCAAATTAATTCAATGGCTAATTTATTAGATAAAACACCAATAAACATTGATAATTTAGAAAATATTGATCTGAATGACCAGTTAAAAATTAATAATGACTTATATATAAAATATGAAAATCATTATATAAAAAATCAAAATTCAGATAATGAATACTTATGGGATATAGTAATAAAAACATTAAAAGATGAAAAAAAATAAAGCAGATAAAGTTTACAGTTTTTTTAATGATAATTCACAATCATGGATTTTGAATGGATATAATGATGATGGATATAATTATCCTGTAGCAGCTGAAAGATTAAGAGTAATTAAAAAGATAATTAAAAATAATTTTAAAAATAAAAAGATAAATATACTCGATATTGGTTGTGGGGGCGGTCAAGTGACAATGGAATTAGCTAGGCTAGGACATAAAGTGGTTGGCATGGATCAATCAGAAAATATGATAAACACCTCAAATTTACTTAGAGAGAAATTTAGTATAGCAATCAAAAAACGAACTTATTTTCAAATTGGATCCTTAACAAAGAATAAATTAGAGGGGCAAAAATTTGATCTATGTCTTGCAATGGGTGTAATTGGATATCAACCAAATGATGATATTTTATTTAGGTTCTCGAAAAAAGTTCTTAAATCTAAGGGAGTATTTGCAGTTTCATGTAGAAATAAACTATTTAATATGCAGAGCTTAAGTTTTAGAACTCTTAATGATATTAAGAAAAAAAAATCAGCATCATTAATTAAAGAAATAATTGATTTATATTCTGAAATACCAGTTGAAATATCTAATAAGATAATAAAAAATTTTAAGAATACATCACAAAAAATAAAATATTTTAAAAAAGTTAATACTAATGAGAAACTCTCTCCAGCACATAAAAAATCTGGAAGAAGAGATTATAAACCCTTTTATGAACCAAAGCAGCATACTCCAAAAACAGTATCTCTTTCAGCTAAAAAAAATGGTTTTAATATAAAATCTTTTCATGGAGTTCATCCCCATCTAATAGATCCAAATATAAATAAATTATTGCCCCCTCAAGTTTTTAATAAATTATCTGACTGTTTACAACCTCTAGAAGATCACCCCGTAGGACTTGTTTTAAGTTCTGTTTTTATTGGCGTTTTCAATAAAAAATAGAGTAAGTAAAATGAAGCAAGACCTACCTGTAATATTTTTAACAACATTTGGACATTGCGGAATTGACTGGGTTCACAGTTTATTAAATTCAAATCGTCAAATTCTAATTACTCCAGCATTTAGTTTTTTTAGAGTGTTTAAGGAATTAAACCTTAAAGACATTAATAATAATAATATCATATTTGAGAGGCTACAAAATTATTTTACAAATAAAGTAGGACCTAAATCGTCAAATAAACAAAAAAAATTTTTACAAACAGATGATGAGCTTGAGATATTTTTGACTTTACTTAAAAAAGAAATTAAAAAAAATAATTGTATCAAAATAGTTGATTTTTTTTGGATTATTCATAACTGCTATATTAAGGTTAAGAATATCAATCTAGACACAATTAAAGTCATTGTTAGCCATGAGCATTTACCATGGCATTTTGAAGATATATTAACGGAATTTCCAACTTCAAAAATAATGATTGTTATGAGAGATCCCAGAGCAAGTATTGCAGGCTTATTTCATGGAAGAAAAAAAACTTTTGGATTTTTACCTGATTACACATTCAATGAAACTTTTGAAATATGGATGCATGCACAAGAAATGTACTTTAAATATAAAGAAAAATGTAGCAATAATCTACTTGTTATTAAGAATGAAAATATGCATAAAAATTTAAAAAAAGAACTCTTAACTATTATTAATTGGCTTGGCGTAGATTATTCAGACTCTATGCTAATTGGAACTTACTCTGATGGCTCTATAACTAAACCTGATACTCTGTATAAAAATACTGAAGATCCAAGTTTTATTTATAATAAATATTATTTACCAGAAAATATTGAAAAAAGATGGAGAGATGAATTAAATGGAACACATCTAGTTGTAATAATTGAGTCAATTCTTTTTAAAATAATGAATGAGTTTAAGTATGAAATTGAAAATAATAAGAATTATTTTTTGCTTAAATTTAAAGGATATCTACTTTTCCTGGTCCCAAATAAATCATTGCTTTTTAAATGGGAAAAGACCTATCCAAATTTAGATGAATTTCAAAAAGTAGAGACTGTGATAAGCTCTAAAATTTATTCAATTTTATTACCTATTTGGAAAGTAATTCCAAATAAAATAAAGTATTTTCTTATATATTGCCGCTCTATTTTTTCTAGACTAAAGATTATTTTTTTTCCTGGAAAAAGATATAATAGGTATAAAGAAGTAAGTTGAATTTGAATTATGAACAAAACAAATAAAGATATTACGATCGGTTCATGGATTACTCTGGGACACCCATCGATTGCAGAAATTATGTGTAACTCAGGATTTGACTGGCTTACTATTGATTTAGAACATAGTTCAATCACTATTAAGGAAGCAGAGGAACTTATTAGAGTAATTAATTTATGTAATGTGAAGCCATATGTGAGATTAACATCTAATAATTCTGATCAAATTAAAAGAGTTCTTGACTCAGGTGCAGAGGGAATAATTGTACCAATGGTTAATGACTATAACGAGGCACTTAAAGCTGTAGAAGCATGCTTTTATCCTCCCATAGGAAAACGAAGTGTTGGTCTAGCTCGAGCACAAAAATATGGAGTTGGACTTGATGAATATATAAAATGGCAAAATAAAAATCTTAGTTTAATTGTTCAAATTGAACATATAGATGCGATTGAAAATTTAGATGAAATTTTTTCTCTTAATCAGATTCATGGGTACATGATTGGACCCTACGATTTATCGGCGTCTATGGGTAAACCAGGTGATTTCCATGATAAAAAATTTAAAGAAGCAATAGATACCATTGTAAGTAAAGCTTCAAAATTTAACCTTAAAAAAGGTATTCATATTGTCGAGCCTGATAAAGATCTTTTACATGAGAGAGTCAAAGAAGGCTTTGATATGATCGCTTATAGTCTAGATATTAGGATGATTGATGTCTCTTGTCGAAATATTATAACTGAAATTAAAAATTTAAATTTGAAATGAAAATTGTTTCAATTATTCCCGCAAGAATGGACTCATCTAGATTTCCTGGAAAGCCTCTTGCAAATATTTTGGGTATACCGATGATAGGTCATTGCTTAAAAAGATCATCAATGTGTAGCGATGTATCTGCAACATATGTTGCAACTTGTGATAATGAAATAAAAGATTATGTAAATTCAATTGGTGGTAAAGCAATAATGACTTCTGATAAGCATGTTAGAGCTACTGACCGAACAGCAGAAGCAATGCTGGAAATTGAGAATATTGAAGGAGAAGAAATTGATATTGTTGTCATGATTCAAGGCGACGAACCCATGCTTGTTCCTGAAATGATATCTTCAGCATTAGAGCCTATAAAAAAAAATCCGGACATAAAAGTCGTTAATATGTACTCAGATTTAAAATCTGTAGCAGAGTTTAATGATCCAAATGAAGTAAAAGTTGTTCTTGATAATGAAGAAAATGCGCTTTACTTTTCAAGAGAACCAATACCTTCCAGAAAAAAAGGAATTGATAAAGTTCCGATGTTTAAGCAGGTTTGTATAATTCCATTTAAGAGAAACTTTCTTTTAGAATTTAATGAAATGGAGCAGACACCACTTGAGATAATTGAGTCAGTTGATATGTTGAGAGTAATAGAAAATAAAGAATCTGTAAAAATGGTTTATTCAACTCACCAAACGTACTCAGTTGATACACAACAGGATCTTGAAAATGTAGAGAATTTAATGAAAGATGATAATTTAATAGATACATATAAATGAAAGAAGTTTTAGTAATAGGTGGATCAGGTTTCGTCGGCAGTCACACTTGCGATTCATTAAGTAAAGAGGGATATAAAGTATCAATTTTTGACCAGTCGCCATCTAGATGGATTACAGAAGATCAGATTATGATTATTGGTGATATGATGGATGATAAAGCACTTTTGTCTGCCATGAAAAATAAGGATTATGTTTTTCATTTTGGAGGTATAGCTGATATATCAGACGCAGATAATAATCCCCATGAGGCAATTAATTTAAATGTTATGGGCGTAATGAAAGCTCTCCTATCTGCAAAGAAGGTGAATATTGGCAGATTTATTTATGGCTCTACTGTTTATGTTTATAGTCCTTATGGATCCATGTACAGAGCAAGTAAACAAGCTGCTGAAACAATTATTGAAGCCTTTTCTCAGCAATATAATCTTGATTACACCCTTCTTAGATATGGTTCATTATATGGGCCGAGAGCGCAGTCATGGAATGGCTTACGAAATAGAGTAGAAAAAATAGTTACTGAAAAAAAATTAACATATTATGGAACTGGAATGGAGGAAAGAGAATATATACATGTAAAAGATGCAGCAAAAATGAGTGTAAAAGCACTGTCTGATGACTATATTAATCAAGCAATAACTTTAACAGGTTCTCAAACTATTAATTCTAAATCATTGATTGAGATGATATTTGAAATAGCAAACATAGATCAGAATTTTGAAATTAAAGCTCATGGTTCCAAAGTCAATAACCACTATATAAAAACACCTTACAGATATACACCTAAACAATCAAAAAAGATTTCACCCATCGAATTTATTGATTTTGGTCAAGGGCTACTTGAAGTAATAGAAGAAGCATATAAAAATAAGAAATAATTCTTAATTAAAATTGTATACTTATTCGATTATGGATAAATTAAATAAAATTCTAAGTGATAAAGATTGCTTTATATTTGATTTTGATGGAGTAATAAAAAATTCAGTTAATATAAAAACTGAGGCTTTTGAAGAAATTTATCAGCCCTATGGAAATGAAATTGTTAAGAAAGTTAGGGACTATCATCTAGAAAATGGAGGTTTATCAAGGTTTGAAAAATTTAAATATTATGAAGAATTCTTGCTAAACAAAAAAATATCAAAAAATAAAATTAATAACTTAAGCAAAAAATTTTCCCATATTGTAAAAAATAGGGTTATAAATTCAGCCCCTTTACCTGGTATAATTGATTTTTTAGAGTTATTACATAGCAAAAAGATCTCTCTTTTTATAAATTCAGCAACTCCTCTTGAGGAACTTCAAGATATTATAATTAAATGTAATTATGATAAATATTTTGTAAAGATATTCGGTTCGCCAAATAGTAAAACGCAAAATCTTCTTTCAATATTGAGAGAATTTGAATTCCAATCTAAAAATGCAGTTTTTTTTGGAGATGCTAGAAATGATCTTATTGCATCTTATGAAACAGATATAAGCTTCATTGGTGTTGGTAATTTATTTGAAAAAAGTGAAATACAGCGATTAAAAAATTCTTATTTAATAAAAGATTTTACAGATATAAAGCTTAATAATTTTATTATAAGATGATTTATGTTATCTGATGTAGATATAAAAATTAAAAAAATCGTAAATGAATATGATGAATATTTAGATAAAAAAAGTAATGATGTTCTTCATCGTGACTTTTTTCACTCAAATATAACACTAAGTCGAAATCATTTGATTGGATCAAATTTATTAATAAATTTAATTAAAAATTCAGTTTTAAAGTTGAATTTTTTGAACTTACTTAAAAATATCTTATTCTTTTATACAAGAAATATTTATTATTTATGTTTATGGTTAATTTATTATATTTTTTCAAAAATAATTTCATTTAAAAAAATAAATAAATTAAAAAATAAATTAGATAAAATTGTAATAATTCAAACTTATTTAAATAAGAATTCATTTATTGGTGACGATAAAATAAGTGATAACTATTTTAGTGATCTTTATAGCTGTCTTGAAAAAAATAATCAATTTTATTACATCTTACCTAATATAGATGAAAAAATGATTGATATAAGTAATAGGCTTAAAATAATTAGAGTTTTATCAAATACGTCACATTCATATTTGAATGAATATGATTTTTTCTCATTTAGTGATTTAATTAAATTAATAAAGTTTGTTCTACTATATCCATTTCTAGTAATAGAACATGCCCTTAGAGTAAAATCAAATACACGAATTGATCAACTTTATAAATATGATCTTATTCAAACCTTATCTAAATCTTCTTTTATTCCATATACTCAATTACTACTGGGAAAAAAGCTAAGAAAGATTTTTAAAAATAAAATAGTTAAAATTATTTCGTGGAATGAAAATCAATTAATTCATCGAAATTTTTGTAGAGGAATACAAGACACAAATATAAAGATATATGGATGTCAATATTTTATGAAATATCCCTCTTGCAGATGGATGTATGCAAGAGAAAATGATAAAAAATTTGGAGTATTGCCAAATATTTTCCTCGTTACTGGTAAAAAGTATTTACCAGAGACTAGTGAATTAAAATATAAGATTGGAACCTCTTTGCGATATAGGGACGTTTACAATACTGAAAATCAGGCTAAAAAATTAAGTACAGTTTCTATGATTGTAATGCTTCCTTACGAACAAGAACAATCTGAAAATTTATTAGATTTCATAAAAAATTCAAAATATTTAAAAATGTTGAATATAAACATAAAAATACACCCAGATTATTTGCATCGCACTCAGTTCTATCAATCTAAAATAAATAAAAATTGGAAGATTATTGACAATAAAACAGACCTGACCAGATATAATATAATTATTACAAAAGCCTCGGGTTCTATGATTGAATTTATTGCAAAGGGATTTTCAGTTTTAGTTGTTGAAGATAATAATAATCCTCTGGCACTAAATCCACTTAGTCATGAAGGTAAAAACATAATATGGGATACTATAGATGACCCTTGTAATTTTAAAACATCAATAGATAAACTTTATGAAAATAGAAATAAAAAACTTGATTTAATTAATAATATCAGCAATCAGTATAAGAAAAATTACTTCAAAGAATTTTCTGAAAATGAATTAAAAAAAGATTTTGATATATGAGTAACAATAAAATGAAAGATTTTAAGGTTACAATTTTTAAAAATGAATTTTTAGATCAAATTGTAAAATTAATAAATGAGTCAGATCATACAGATCGATCTTTTGATACTTGGAAAAAAAATTCTATGACTGCTGTTTTAGCATTTAAGAACAAAGAATTGATCGGAGCTATTCCTTTTGAGCAGCACAAAATAAGATTGTCTAAAAATAATTATTTAAGAGGTCTTTGGGTTTCAGGAGCATATGTAAAGCCAGAATATAGAGGCCTTGGAATTGGATCTTTGATGGATTCTGAAATAAGGAGTCTCATTTTAAATAAAGAAATAGTAATGGTCATGAGGCACGATGAAGGAACTGCTGCATTTCGATGGTATATAAAAAATGGATATAATATTATATCAGAGATTTTATCTCTTAAAATGAATATCAAGCCTAAAATCAATGACGATAAAAAAAATTATGAGATTATTCAAAAAAACGATATTCCAAAACATTCAAAAAATTTATTAAGAATATTTAATAGACATAATGATAATAAATTTAATTATCCAGAAAGAAGTATTAATTCATGGCAAAATAGAATTGAATTTCACTATTATAAAAATTTTTACAAGTTTTTTATTATTCTTTCTAAATTAGAAAATGGAGAAAAAATATTTGCAATTTTGGGTGAAACATCAATAAAAGATAACATTTTTAGAATAGATATTTTAGAAATTAGCTGTCCTGAAAATGAGGCAGATTTAACTTCTTTTTTTGAAAAAATTCAACATTTTGCAAAGGAAAGGAAAGTAGATCAAATCCGAATTCAAGTTGCTAAATACGATAAATTAAAAAATATAGCTCTTAAATATGGTTTTAAATTGAGATGGAAGACAAACTTAATGTCAAAAAGTCTTAATGATAAAAATAATGTTAGTAAAATCGATACTAGATTCTTTCAAATAGATTATGTATAAAACTAGATTGTAAAAATGCTTATAAATAAAAATACACATCTAATAAATATTAAGAGAATGCGGGTTTCAGAGGGTAGAGATCTTATAAATGGACTTCGTTTAGATAGAAATGAAAAAGTTGATAACTGGGAACCGAACCTCATTGAAAATATCTTAAAAACATATCCAGAATGTTTCCATAGTACGTACCCAGAAATAACATCATTATACAAAAAACTATCAAACCACCTTGAAGTCGATGAAAAACAAATATTAATTTCATCTGGAATTGATGGAGCTATCAAAAATTTATTGGAGGTGATATGTGCTAAGAACGATAATATTGCTGTGTTTAGTCCAACTTATGCAATGTATCAAGTTTACTGCGATATCTTTCAATTAAATCTTTTTCCAATAAACTACACAAAAAACTATGATATTAATGAAGACAATCTTAATGATTTTTTAGATAATGATCCAAAGATTTTATTTATACCTAATCCAAATCAACCAATAGAAAGTTGTTTATCTCTCAGCGATATTGAAATTTTAGCTAAAAAATGTTTAGAAAAAAATTGCATAATTGTATTAGATGAAGCTTATTTTTTATTTGGGGCAGATAGCTCAATTCCATTACTGAGAAAATTTGAAAATTTAGTTGTAATGAGAACTTTTTCTAAAGGGTTTGGTATGCCGTCAATTAGAGTAGGATTAACGATAGCAAATGAGAGTATTATGTCAATTATTTCAAAACCCAGACTTGCTCATGAGCTAAGTTCTCTAAGTATTATTATTGCGGAATATCTTATAGATAACTTTGAAATTGTTAAAAAAAATTGTGAGAGAGTAATTGAGTCTAGAAAATATGTCTCTTTAGAGCTAGATAATTTAGGGTTAGTTACTCATGGAAGTAATGGAAATTTTCTGCTAATTTCTTTCGATACCAATGATATAGCTGACATGGTAGTCAATAAATTAAGAGACGAAAAAATATATGTGAAAGGTCCATGGAAAGAACCATGGTCAAATAGCATTACGATTAGTATTGGTCCAAAGGATATGATGAAAAGATTTATTGATAGTCTAAAAGTAATTTTAGATAGTATAAATTAGATGGGCAAAATCTTAATCACGGGTGGCTTAGGATTAATTGGATCTAGTATTACTGAAAGATTAATTGATCAGGGGTATGAAGTAATATTACTTGATAATTTCTCAACAAACGTTCAATCAAAAATGAATAAATGTGAGATCATAAATGCTGATATTACAAACTTAACTGAATTGAATAAGATAAAAATTAATGATATTTCTACCGTACTTCATCTTGCTGGACAATCATCGGGCCCTAAATCGTATGAATACCCAGAACTTGATGCCAACATAAATATTATTGGAACTCTTAATATTCTTCGACTTTGTGAAGCAAATGAAATTAAAAGAATCATTTTTGCTTCAACTTTTACTGTTTATGGCGATCCAATTGGAAAAGAAAATTTACAAGAGGATGATATTTGTAATCCAAAATCTATGTATGGAATATCTAAACTAGCTTGTGAAAACTATATTAAGCTACTAGCTCCAAAATATGGTTTGGATTACGATATATTAAGAATGTTTAATGTTTATGGGCCGGGACAAGATTTAAAAAGAAAAGACCAAGGAATGGTAAGCAT
>MDTG01309990.1_pt1 | contig 15726 bp, 10 predicted proteins | sample 811421 | NCBI WGS metagenome assembly MDTG01 (sample SAMN05326645, study PRJNA326480) | marine metagenome | isolation source: seawater | place: Pacific Ocean: South East | collected 2011
CGCGGGCGATCCACGGTGCCGAGCACCGCGGCGTCCTCGGCCGACCCCGCGAGCAGCTCGTCGAGGTCCTGCGGTCGCCGCATCAAGCGGTCGATCGCCTCCATTTGCTCCGCGAGGCCCACTCCGCGCGCCTCAGCCCTGCGCCAGGGCGACGAAGGCTTCCTGGAGCCGACCCATCCGCTCCTCGGCGCGGGTCCGCGCGGCCTCGAGCGCCTCGTCGGCGGCGACCGGCTCGCGGACGTCGAAGTAGAACTTGATCTTGGGCTCGGTCCCGCTGGGGCGGGCGATGATCCGGTCGCCGCCCTCCAGCTCCCACACCAGCACGTTGCTCTTGGGGAGGGTCAGCGGCTCGGGCGCGCCGCCCGCGGGGGTCCGCAGGCCGACCTGGTAGTCGCGGAAGGCCGCGACCGCGATCCCAGCCAGCTCGCTGGGCGGGTCCTGGCGGAGCGACTCCATGATCTTGGCCATGGTCTCGCTCCCCTCCTGGCCGGGGAACACGGTCGAGCGCTGAGAGCTGACGTAGCAGCCCGTCTCGCGGTGCAGCTCCTCGAGGCGGTCGAGCAGGGTCTTGCCCTCCTGCTTGAGGGTCGCGACCAGCTCGCACAGGATCAGGGCCGCCCCGATCCCGTCCTTGTCGCGCACGACCTCGCCCACGGTGAACCCGATCGCCTCCTCGTAGCCGAACACGAAGAGCGCGTTGCGCTCCGCGAGGGCGGTCAAGGCGTCGTTGGCGATCCACTTGAAGCCAGTCAGGGTCTCGGCGTACTCGACCCCGTGGGCCGCGGCGTAGGTGCCGAGCTGGGGCGAGCTGACGATCGAGGCCAGGGTCAGGCGGGGTCGGTCCGCGGGCGCGGGGTCGCGCTGGATCAGGTAGCTGCCGAGCAGGACGCCGATCTCGTTGCCGGTCAGGGGGACCAGCTCGCCGCTCGCGGCGCGGACCACGCAGGCCAGGCGGTCGGCGTCGGGGTCGTTGGCCAGGATCAGGTCGGCCGAGTGCTGCTCGGCCAGGGCCTTGGCCAGGTCGAGGGCCCCGGGCTCCTCGGGGTTGGGGAAGCGCAAGGTCGGGAACTCGCCGTCGGGCTCGGCCTGCTCGGCGACCACGTGCAGGTTGGTGTAGCCGCCGCGCTTCAGCGCCAGGTCGAGCAGGTGCAGCCCCACGCCGTGCATGGGCGTATAGACGAGCGAGAGCTCGCCGCGGCCCGCGGGGGGCTCGCCGCTGGCCAGCGCCAGCACGTCGGCCAGGTAGAGCTCGTCGAGGGCCTCGCCGAAGGTCTCGAGCTTCCCTTGCTCGCTGGCCTCGGCCAGGCTCAAGCGCGCCACGTCCTTGGCGGCGGGGGCCTGCTCGATCTGGCCCGCGATCTCGCCGTCCCAGGGGGGCACGATCTGGGCCCCGTTGTGCGCGTAGACCTTGTAGCCGTTGTATTCGGGCGGGTTGTGGCTGGCCGTGACCATGACCCCGGCCGCGGCCTCGAAGTGGGTCACGGCGTAGGCCAGGAGCGGGGTCGGGCACACCTTGTCGCTCAGGCGGACGGTGAAGCCCAGCGCGGCCAGCACGCCCGCCGTGTCCTCGGCGAACACCTTGGAGCCGCGCCGCCCGTCGTAGCCGATCACGACCCCGCGCTCGCGGTAGCCCGCGTCGCGCGCCAGGAGCGCCTGGCCCAGCCCGTAGCTGGTCCGGATCACCACCGCGCGGTTCATGCGGGTCTCGCCCGCGCCGATCACGCCGCGCAGGCCCGCGGTCCCGAAGGTCAGCGGCCCGGCGAAGCGCTCGCTCAGCTCGGCCTCGTCGCCGGCCTCGAGCAGCGCGCGCAGCTCGGCCTGCGCCTCGGGGTCCACGTCTTGCTCGATCCACGCGCTCACGCGCGCCTGCAGCTCGCTGTCCACGGGGTCCTCCTGACCAGGGGTGGGCGAGTGTTCTACCCGATCGCCAAGGCAGCCGCCGGAGTGGCCGCTAGAGGAGGGGCTGGCGCGAGCGGGGAGCGGGCGCCAAGGTGGAGCGGTGTGGTCAGGAGGTGATCATTCATTGACAAAGCGGACGAACTCTCTCGCGCTCTGCGGCGCGCTCCTCTGGGCAAGCGCGGGGCCCCTCGCCGCCCAGGACGCTCAGGGCGGCTCCAAGCCCAAGCCCCCCAAGCCCACCGAGAAGAAGCCGGCTGAGCGCTTCGACCTCAACCGCGGCCCGCTGATCGAGGTCGGTCAGCGGATCCGCACCGTGTTCGACCTCCGGGCCGACTTCGTCGTCACCGTGCGCCACAAGAAGAAGCCGGTCCGGGTCGACAACAAGCGCATGGGCCACGAGCTGGACTACGTCGACCAGGTCCAGGCCACCAACGGCAGCGCGATCACCAAGGCCCTGCGCACCTATCAGCTCGTGCACGACTGGGAGACGGGCCAGAAGGACAAGGAGCGGCGCCAGGTCGAGATGGTGTGGTCCCCCGCCGGCCTGATCGAGAAGCCCGTCGGCGGCGCCGAGCTCCCCGAGCTGGCCCAGCGCTACATCGGCTACGAGAAGGAGTCCTACGACGAGCAGCGCACGGGCGCCCTGGACGGCTTGATCCCGGAGCGCCCCGTGGCGATCGGGCACCGCTGGAAGATCCCCTGGCAGGTCGGCGCCCGCTTCTCGGGGATCCCCCTCGAGTCGATCCGGGTCGAGAAGACCCGCTGCGTGGGGATCCTCCGCTCGATCAAGTTCAACGAGGCCAAGACCCGCCGCTGGCTGCTGGTGGTGTTCGCGTTCCGCCTCGCGCTGAGCAAGTTCGCCGACATCGAGTGCTACGAGGACACGCACTACGACCTCTACTTCGAGACCTGGGTCCCCGCCCGCGGCCGCCTCGATCACGTCGCCGGCCGCCTGCGCGGCAAGTTCGCAGGCGGCGGCCGAAACCCCGACTTCCCGCCCAACGTCGACGTGACCTTCGAAGGCAAGGCCGTGGGCCGCGTGCTCGAGCAGCCGCTCAAGAAGGCCAAGCGCGACTAGGCTCTGCCCTAGGAGGTGTCCGCTCGTGACGCTGGTCAGCTAATCCGATTTCGAAGCCGGAAGCGAGAACGGAGCCTTCTGCCTCGAGTTCCGCTCACCCGCCAACGAACCCGGGGCTCCGCTGGGCGGCTGGCGCCGACCTGCGTTCCAAAGGGACTTCGTCTATCGGCTGATCGAAACGGAGACCGGTCGCGAGTTGTGGTCGCGTGTCCAACCGGACGACGAGCCTTCTCTGCGACGCGCCTACCTCCTGAACAGCGGCTGGGCGCTGGTGTTTGCGCACTCCAACGCGGCAGTGCGGATCCTGGGGTTCTCCCCTCACGGGGAGAAGACTCTGGACCTGGACCTCGTCGAAGACGTGCTCGGACCAGCGTCCGCGACGGGAGACCTACGGGAGGTCGGGTGGAGCACGGCGGAGCCCAGATACCAGCGTGGACTGGTCGAGGGCTTCGCGGAGCACGAAGGCCGCGACGTCTACTTCTTGCGCACCTGGACGGGCCGACTGGCAGCTTTGGACCTCGCGGAGGGACGAGTGGTTGGGGAGCGGGGACCCCTGGCCCAAGGGCTCGCCCAAGCCTGCATTGACGCCGTGCGCGATCGACTCGCCGCCCCTGCGCCGAAGGCGGTTGAAGACGGACGAGAGCTCTGGGACGACGAAGCGGCGAGGGCCTGGTGGCGACGAACTGTGGCGGCCGCCAACGCAGCGGGTCAGCTGGGTTTGCGTGAGTGCCTGCCCAACCTCCGGGCTCTGGAGCGCCACCCCGAGACGGACATTGTTGGTACCTCCTCAGTCCTCGCTCGGCCCGGCAAGCGCGACTGGAGCCTAGCGCGCCGCACGCTTCGCCTGGTCCTTCCCGGCCCTGGGCGGATTGTTGAACTTACACGGCCAGACGCAATCGCTGCCTGGAGCTGCCTCGAAGAGTCCCACGGATAGGACAGGCACAGTGCCCGGTAGGAGGTTAGACCAGCGCGTTGTTTGGACCTCGGGTTGCTCAAGCGCTCACCACGGAGGAGCATGATGAGCGACAACGCAGACCATCGGGGGGGCGACGAGCAGCGGATTCTGGTGTGGGACTTCCCAGTCCGATTTTTCCACCTCGCCTTCGCTGCCTCGTTTCTTGGAGCGTTCGCAATCGGTCAATGGGCGGACGACCACGGTTCGCTCTTCCCCGTGCACATGCTGCTTGGGGGGACCATGGTCCTCATGGTCTTGCTTCGAGTTGTCTGGGGCTTCGTCGGACCCCGGTATGCCCGCTTCAGCTCCTTTGTCTTCGGCCCTGCGGAGGTCTTCTCCTACCTTCGAAGCACCATGACCGGGGGAGGAAAGCGCTACACCGGCCACAATCCCGGTTCAAGCCTCGCGATTTTCGCGTTGCTGGCCTTGGCGCTGGGCTTGGGCGTGACAGGTGCGTTCATGGCTCAAGGGGGTGACCTCATGGAGGAGCTGCACGAGATCTTGGCCTATGCCATGGTCGCGGTCGTGGGTGTTCACGTCGCGGGAGTGCTCTGGCATACGATTCGCCATCGGGAGAATCTCCCGCTCAGCATGATCGATGGGCACAAGGCGGGGAAGCCGGACGGGGGCATTCGCACTGCTCACCCAATGCTCGGCGTCCTCTTCGTGGCGCTGACCAGCCTTTGGGCCTACGGCCTTGCGCGTGGCTACAACCCCGCCACGAACCAAGTCACCATTCCAATCCTCGGTCAGACATTGCAGCTTGGCGAGGACGGGGGTCACCGTAGTCGGCACGACGACGACGATTAGGCGACCCGCCACAGGGCCGGAAACGTCATCGGCCCGCTCCGCGAACCCGATCCGATTCGTGCCCGTCCCCTGGGCGCTGGGCTACGGCGACCCGGTTCGCGAGCGAGTGAGGTCTCGCTAGATCGGCTCGGCCACGAGGGCGGCTAGCTTGGCGCTGGCCTACAAATCGCAGGCACTCTTGTCCGAGAGGCAGGCGCTCAACGTCGACGGGTCTACCGACTGCCTAGGCCTCCCAGGGCACCATCAGCCACTGGTCGACCAGCTCCGTGGTCCAGAAGCGCCAGGGCAGGATCATCGTCGCCTCCGTGGCCTGCGGCGCGATCAGGAGTGGGAAGAAGGGGAGCGCGAGCTTCCGCTCAGGCACGTGCTTTCGCGGCACCATGATGGTCGTGTAGTAGACCTCGTAGCCGCTCGTGAGCTTGGGTGGAACGCGCACCTTCATCAGGCGCTCCAGCTCGTCCGTCAGCGTCCGCGCGAACACGCTCAGCTCCGGGTCGCTCGGCTGCGTGTGCTTCAGGTCGAACAAGCCGTGGGCGATCTCGCGGAGCAGCTCGAGTTGGCCGTCCAGCGCGGGATCAGGGCTATAGAGCGCCGCGGCCGGACAGTCCCCGTTGCCGGACTCGAACAGGAGCTCGTTTGCCTGGACGATGTGGCCCCAGACCACGTGGCCCTCTCGCATCAGGAGGCGCTGCCGTTTGTAGACCTCCTTGAGCGGGTCGTCGGCGAGCCACACCCACCAGGGCGCCCAGGCGCGCAGCCCAAGCCACTCGGAGAGGCCGAAGGAGCGGGGGGAGGGCCCGAGTTTGTCACGGACTCCGGCAATGACTTCACGCATGCGCCGAACATACGAGCGAGGGCGGCCCCTTGCACCCTGCCCCGAGGGTGCAGTGTGACTTCGCCGCCACGATCGGGCGCTTAGTCCTCCAGCGGCTCGAACTCGAAGCGGCCGGCCTGGGTGCCGCGCACCAGCAGCTCGCCCCCGCTCTTGGCCGAGAGGCGGACGAGCTGGGTCCAGGCCGGGCTGAAGCGGTCGTCGAGGGCGTTGGTCGTCCCCGGGAAGGTGGCGTGGACCAGCTCGCCCTCGCGCTCCAGCAGCAGGTGCAGGCGGCGGGCGAGGTGGGCGTCGTGCAGGCGGCCCGCGGGGAGCGTCCCCTCGGCGAGCTGCTCGTCGACGGGCTCTTCGCCGACAGGGATCCAGCGGGTCAGGGTCGCCGGGCCCTCGCCGTAGAGCGCGAACACAGCGGCCTGCTCGCCTTCGTCGTCCTCGGGGCCGCGGCGGACCTCCAGCCAGCAGGGCTTGCCCGCGAGCGGGCGCTGGTGGCGGCCGAGCTCGCGCAGGTCGCCCTCGCCGACGCTCAGGCCGATCAGGTGTAGCTCGTCGGCCAGACCCACGGCGAGCCAGAGGGTGCCGAAGCAGCCGGCCCAGCCGGCGAGGCGGGCGCCCTCGGGGAAGGAGCACAGCTGGGCGAGCTCGGCGTCGGGGCGCTCGGCGCCGCCCAGGCGGCGCTCGAGGGTCAGCTGGCCGCCGACGCGGCGGGCGATCAGCAGCTCGCCGGCGTTGCCGGTCCAGGCCTCGAGGAAGCCCGCGGCGGGGAGCTCGTGCTCGCCCGCGGGGAGCTCGTCGTCGACGAGGGCTACGCGGAGGGTCTCGCCCTCGCTCCAGAGCACGTGGCGGCGCTGGGCGGGGTAGCGCGAGGCGCGGGCCACGCGCAGGCCGCTCTCCGGGCCGGCTACGCGCTCGCTGATCCGGCGGTTGGCCAGGGTCACGCCCGCGTCGTGCTGGGCGCGCACGCGCAGGTAGGTGCCCGCGTGCGGGGCCTCGCTCGTGCTCCAGGCGCAGAGCCCGAAGGCGTCCAGGCCGCGGTCGTAGTCCCAGGTCCCGCCCGCGGCTTGGATCGCGGGCGGCGGGGTGACCTCGACGCCGGTCTCGAGCTCGACCAGCTCGTGGGTCAGCTCGGCCGTGATCGCCCAGGTCCCGGGGGGCAGCTCGCCGGCGCGGGGGAGGAGGTCGAACACCTCCAGGTTCTCGGCGCCCGCGGCGAGGACCTCCTCGCGCCCCTCGTGGTCGACCACGTCGAAGGGGCGCCCGCGCGCGGCGGCCGCCTCCTCGTCGCCGACGGGGCCCCGCTCGGCGCCGCTCTCGGCGCGCAGGGTCCACTTGACCGTGTCGTTGGCGGGGTCGAGCGAGAGGTAGAGCCGGCGCCCCTCCTCGGCCGGGTTGCGCGCCAGGAGCTCGACGTCGATCGACTCGCCCTGGAACACGCGCTCCTTGCGCGGGGTCACGCTCAGCTCGAGGTCGACCGTGACCAGCTCCTCGTCCTCGAGGTCCTCGCCCAGGAGGGCGGAGATGTCGTCGTGTTCGCTGCTCACGGAACTAGGAGACCGTCACGTTGTGGCTGCCCTTGACCGTCCCCAGCGTGACCGTGATCTTCGCCGTGCCGGCCTTGAGGGCCGTCAGCTCCGCCCCGCTGACCTTGACCACGGACTCGTCGCTCGACTCCCAGCGCGCCAGCTGCGTCAAGTTGAGCGCCACGTTGCGGCCGGCGTCCTTGCTCAGCACCAGCAGCTTGGCCTTCTTGCCCACGCCCAGCGCCTTGGGCGCCGGCAGGAGCTCGGCCTTGTCCTTGACGTAGGCCGCGCGCGCCAGCTGGAGCCCCGAGGCTCGCTTGGCGAGGAGCTGGCGGAACACGCCCAGGGTCAGCATGCCGTCGCGGTTCCAGAAGCGGAGGATCAGCTGGCAGAAGCCGCAGAAGAGCTGCTCGCCGCCGCGGTCGCGGGTGTAGCTCATGACGCACTTGATCGCGAAGCCCGGGTCGTGGTCGAGGCGGTCGCGGTAGAGGTCGTTGCAGACGCAGCGGCCGATCTTGAGCCCGCCGAACTCGACCGGCTTGCCGGCCTTGGTGTGCGCGTTGGTGACCGAGTGGCGCAGGTAGAGCGCGTGCCCCAGCTCGTGGGTCAGGGTCCCGCAGATATTGACCGCGCCCTGGCCCTTGTCGAAGAAGGCCAGCTTGTTGTCGCCCATGGCGAAGCCGTTCAGGCTGCTGTAGGTGTAGTGCAGCTGGGGGCCGAGGTAGATCGCGAAGCCCTTGTAGTTGCCGCCGCTGCCCTTCTGGATCAGGGCGTCGATCACGTCGTTGCGGTGCGAGACGGCCGCCGCGCTGACCTCTTCCTTGGCCTTCTTGGCCGCCGTCTCGGCGTCCTTGGCCTTCTTGGCCTCGGCGAGGTAGGTCTTGCCGAACTCGTCGTTCAAGGGGTTGTACTCGGCCAGCTTGTCGTCGAACTCCTTCTTCTTGACCTTGTCCGCGGGGTTCTTCTTGAGGTGCTTGTTGAGCGCGAGCAGCTCCGTGCGCAGGCGCTTCCACTTGGTGAACTTGGCGCCCTTGCTCGTCTCGATGTCCTTCATCGCCTTCTCGGCGGCCTTCTGGTCGTCGAGGTGCTTCTGGAGCTCCTTGCCGAAGTCGTGGCGCGGCATGGTGGCCTCGCCGAAGATGTACTCCTCGTCCTTGGTCGCCACGCCCTTGCCCGAGAGGGCCGACTTGACCGTGCTCTTCCAGTCGGCCTCGCTGATCGCGTAGGTCTGGTCGTCGGTCGGCAGCTCGAGGTCAATGAAGCACTCGCGGTAGGCGAGCACCGTCTTGTCGAGCCCGGTCTTGTGATCCCAGGCCGTCTTGCCCGCGGGCAGCTTGGACTCGACCGTCACCAGCGCGTCGGCGCGGATTCGCTTCCAGAAGGTCCAGATCCCGCTCTTGACCACCTGCCCGCCCGTCGCCGCGGCGAAGAGCACCGAGTCGCCGGCCAGGCGCGTGCCCTTGTAGAGCAGGTGCAGGTCGCTGCGGTGCGCGCCGCTCTCGGTCGTCGAGGCCGGCAGCTCGACCAGGACCGAGTTGCTCTGCTTGGCCTCCTCGGTGGTCATTTGGTCGATCGGGGTCGCTGACTCCTGGTCGCTCCCGTCGTAGGTCCAGAAGCGCCGGTGGATCCAGAAGGTCTGCTGGACGTCGCGCTCGCCGCCCGCGTTCTTGACGCCGTTGTGGCCGCGGCCCTTCTCGGCGTGGCTGAGCGAGCGGTCGAGGTGCTCGAAGAAGGCCTGGACCGTGGCGTTGCTCTGCTTGGTCGCGTCCTGGGGCGGGTCGCGCAGCTGGATCTGGAGCTTGAGCTCGCCCTCCTGGATCGCGCAGGCCTTCCCGCCGCGCAGCTTGCGCGCGAAGGAGATCCGGAAGGGCACGATTGGGCGGGCCTCCTTCAGCCAGCCCTTCTCCTTGTAGTCGGCCGGCTTGCTCCGGCAGCAGCCCGCCCCGAGCATGCCCGTGTCGCTGGCCGGGAGCCCGCGGTCGTCGCGGAGCAAGATCCGCAGGTCGCGGCCCGCGAGGGTGTCGTCCTTCTTCAGCGGGCCGCCGCCCTTGGCGGGCTCGATCGCGAGGGGGTTCTCCTCGTCGTCGCTGACCGTCGGGCCGGTCAGGCAGATCTCGAGCGCGTAGTCGAACACCGAGAGCTTGTGGACCACCTCGTAGGTCTTGCCCGAGGCCTTGCGCTCGAACACGACCTTGAGCTCGACGTCCTCCTCGGCCTCGCTGGCGAGCTGGCCGCGCAGGATCGCGTTGCTCGTCTCCTCGGGCTTCTCATGCTTGACCAGGACGCGCCCGCCGCCGCTGACCTGCCAGCGGAAGAAGCCCGCGGGCATGGCCTCGGGGTTGACCCGGATCCGCACCTCCTGGCCCACGCCGACGGCGGTCGGCGCCTCGCCGCCGCGCCCGTCGTCGAGCTCGACCTTGGGCGTCGGGCAGAGGGGGACCAGCTTGCTCACGACGGGCTTGGCGGTGCTGAGCTTGGCCATGAAGGCGACGCGCGGCGTGAGCGCGTCGTCGCTGACGCTCGGGGTCCAGACCAGCTTGGCGGTCTTGCCCTCGACGGCCGCGCTGGCCTTGTGGTGCTCGGCGATCGGCTTGGTCGTCTTGCTGTCGAAGCCCGCCACGACGAAGTCGACGCTGGCGCCCTCCTCCAGCGGCCCCTCGATGTCGACGACGAGGGTCACCTCTTCGCCGACGACCACCTCGCCCGCCGGCTCGAAGCGCGGGTTGACCAGGGTCACGGCGTGGCCGTCGACCTTCAGCGCGCCTTCGCCGCCGCTCTTGACTACCGTGCGTTCGGGGTCGCCCACACGCTCTCCAACTCGCTCACGGCCTGGCTCAACGGATCTTCAGCGGCCAGGTGTAGCTCTCGTCCTCGTCCAACCAGAAGGTCAGCTCGCCCTCGACCGCCTCGGCGGGGACCTCGTGCTGGATCTTGCCGCCCTCGCCCGCCGTGCCCTCGAAGAGCTCGCCCAGGACCCGCAGCTCGTAGCGGCAGCCCTCGAGCGCGTCGCCGTCCTCGTCGACCAGGCTCAGGCGCAGGGTCTGGGTGCCGAGGTCCTTGGCCTGCGCCTCGGTGTCCCCGAAGATGTCGTGGTTGAGGTCGAACACGCTCTTGTGCAGCGCGTCCGCCTGACCCTTGGCCAGCTCCTGCTGCCGCTCGTACTCGAGCCAGCGCAGGAAGGTGATCGGGTGATAGAAGTGCGCGACCTGGTCGGCGGGCAGGCCGGCGTCTTCGCCGAAGCCCTGGTCCCACCAGGCGTAGCGCGCGCCCAGCGTGCCGATCGCCTCCAGCCGGTCCTCGAGGGGGTCGCCGAGCTGCTCCTTGGCGTCCTTGAGCTTGTCCCACTGGACCTTGCTGCCCCACTCGCTGAGGTGGCGCACGACCAGGTTGCGGAACAGGGGCAGGAGCGAGTTGTCGGGGTCGTTGAAGAAGGCCTGGACCTCGCCCTCGAGCAGGACCGGCTCGTCGTCGACGCTGATCACGTCGCGCAGCATGCGCTGGCGCACGCGCAGCCCCAGGTCCTCGCCGTCGAGGCCGTCCTGCTCGTTGCCGCGCTGCTCGACGGCGTCGAAGAAGGCCTCCTGGAAGGCGTAGCGGTCGCTGAACACCTTGGCGTCCGTGGCGGTGTCGACGTCGACCTTGTCCTTGGCGGTCATCGTCGGCTCGCCCGTCGTGGCGTCGGGCGCCCCGGCCAGCTTGAGCGGAATGAAGTCCTTGCTGAACACCTCGACCTGGACGCGCGCGCTGCTGTGCCAGGTCCCCGCCAGGCCGATCGTCTCGCCCGCGCGGACGAGCAGCTTCTCCTCCCAGAGGTCGACGACCTCGCCCTCGCTGAGCTTCTTCTTCAGCTCCACGTAGCGCAGGGGGTGCGCGTCGACGGGCATCAGCCCGCCGCCCAGCGCGAGGAAGTCCTCGGGGTGCAGCTCGGCCGTGGTCCCGTCGCGGACCAGCTTGACCTCGCCGCCCTTGCGGCCGTTGTAGAGCTGCCACTGGAGCTCGTCGACCTCGGGCCCTGCGACCTCGAGGAAGTCGCCGACAGCCAGCTCGGTCCCACCCTGGCCCTCCTCGTCCGCGCCGAGCTTGAAGCCCTGCGGGACCTGGGTCACCTCGAGGTAGAGCTTCTTCCAGTCGAGGTCCTTGTACTTCTCCTGGTCCTGCTCGTCGTCCGGGGCGAGGGCGATCTCGCGCAGCCAGGGGACCTGGGCCGCCTGGGGCGTCAGGATCCGCTCTTCGCCCAGCAGGCCCAGCGGCACCGACCCGAGGTGCATCAGCAGGGTGAAGAACTCGTAGGCCGTGCCCCCGACCTCGAGCGCGTGCTTGAGCAGCACGAAGTTGGGCGAGCCGTAGGGATAGCGGGGCTCCTCGCCCTCGAGCAGGCTCTCGTAGTCGCAGATCCGCGCGGCCACGATCCGCCCGTCGCAGGGGGCCACGACGCGCAGGTCCTCCTCGGGCTCGAGGTGGATCCCGTCGTGCCACACCCGCGAGCGGCCGAAGGGGAAGTAGCCCCCGTCGAGGCGCTCGGTGTTGCGGTAGTAGCGGCGGAGGGTGTCCTCCAGCGTGACCGAGCTCCAGCCGTCCTCGGGGTCGCCCGTGGTGGTCGTGTATTGGAGGTCCGTCGTGCCGCCCAGGGCCACCGGGTAGCGCGGGAACTCATGGTTGAGGCGCGCCGTGAACGCGCTCCCGTTCCAGGGGTGGAAGAGCTCGTAGTGGTCCTGCTCGCCCTTCTGGACCACCTGCCACTGGCCGTAGCGCAGGGCGTGGGTGACGAAGCGGGGCGACTCGACCTCGTAGGGGTGGTAGACATAGCGCTCGACCGGGGGCGAAGAGCGGGAGACGACGTATTCCTTGCGGACCTCGCCCTCGCTGGCGGGCTGGGCGTCCTTCTCCTGCTCCTTCTTGCTGGCCTGCTTGGCGGTCGGGTCGTAGCTGCCGTCGAAGGAGCTGTCGTCGTCCTCGTCGTCGGCGAGGGGGTCGCCTTCGGGGTCGCCGTCGTGGTCGGCGCCCTCCTCCTTGGGCTGGCTCTTCTTGAAGCGCAGCGGCCACTCGATCAGCTCTTCGTCTTCGGTCCCCTCGTCGAGCCAGAACTTGAGCGTGCCCTCGGCCGCGTTGGTGGGCAGGTTGATCTGCAGCTTGCCCTTGGCGTCGCTGCGCCCCTCGAAGACCTCGCCCGCGACCTCGACCTCGTACTTGTGGTCGGTCAGGGGCTCGCCGTCCTCGTCGGCCAGCGAGGCGCGGAACACCAGGCCCAGCTCGCGCGCCGCGAGGCCCTTGAGCGCCAGCTCGTTGAGCGGGACGCCCACGCCGTAGGTCTCGGGCTGGCTGGAGAGGTAGACGAAGCGGACCTCGCCGTCGCGGACCCGGCGCACGCCGTAGGCGAAGGCGGGCTGGCCCAGGGCCGGCTCCGCCTTGCTCCAGCCGAGCTGGACCACGTCGCCGCGGATCAGCTTGAGCGGGTTGACCTGGGCGCCGAGGTTGAAGCGCTGGAGCGCCAGGGCGGCGCCCTGGCCGCGCTCGGCCTCCTCGCCCTCGGCCGGCTCGTGCACGACCCAGTCCTGCAGGAAGGCCTCCGGCAGGAAGCCCTCGCTGAGGTGCGGGACGGGGTTGCCCTCGGCGTCGAGGCGACCCTCGGCCAGGGCGTCGGCCAGCGCGTTGAGGGTCGCGTGCGCGCCGTTGGTCGTCCGCACGTAGCTGGGGCGGCCCGGCTCGAGCTCGTTCCCGTTCTCGTCCAGCACACGCACCCGCGGGCGGAGCGTCTTGCGCTTGGTCCGGGCCGGCGCGGGGTGGGGCTTGTCGGTGGTGGCGATCGTGAAGGGGAAGGCCAGGCCAGGGGGCGCGTCGCCGGCCATTCGGGCCGGGCTGAGGCGCGCCTGATTGAGGCCCAGGTTGTAGGTCTCGCGGTCGCCCGCGCGCTCGTAGAAGCCGTGGCGCGCGTTCAGGCTGCGCAGGCGCTCGAAGGCCTCGACGATCCGGTCGTAGCTGGCGTAGCTGAAAGCATGGTCGGCGTGTTTGCCGGCCCCGTCGCTGACGGCGCTGTCGCTCCGGATCGTGGTCACGAACGCTCCCCGCGGGCCCTCCTCAGCGGGAGACCCGGCGTGACGCGAAGCTTAGCACAGCGCGTAACCCGCAAGGGGGAATGGGCTTAGCGAGAGGGCGGGGTCAGCCGCCTCAATACATCTGCTCGTTGGCGTCCTGGGCCCCTTCGGTCACGTTCGTGCCCTTGAAGCGCAGGTTGAGGCGACGGGCCTGATCCTCGCGGTCCTCGGCCTTCTGCTCGCTGAGGCCCTTGATCCGGCGGTCGTTCCACTCGCGCCACTTGAGCGCGTTCTGGCCGAAGTCGTAGTTGGTCAGGAGCGCGAGCTGCTCGGCGGCGGCGCGCTTGAGCGAGGCGTTGCCCTCCTCGAGCAGCCGGACCATGGGCTCGAAGGCGACCATGTCGCCGATCTCGGCCAGGCAGGCCAGCGCGAACTCCTGGGTCGCCTCGACGTCGGCGTTGAGGCCGTCGATCAGGGGCCCCGTGGCGCGCGCCTCGACGAGGCGCCCGCGGATCGCGTCCACGATCTCGTCGTCGACCTCGTCGGGGTCGTCCGAGTCGATCAGGCGACCGGCCGCGAGGACCAGGGCGTCGAGGACGTCTTCACGCTTCGAGCCGATGAGCAGCTCGAGCGCCTCGAGCGAGCGCTCCTCCACCACTTGTTCGACTAGATCGTCCAGACTCATCCAACGTCCTGCAGTTCGGTTGCGGAGCGCATTCTACGCCCCGGGTGTGTGGTCGTGGGCGCTCGAGGGCGCACCAGCTTACCCCAGCGCGGGCGGGGCCCCGGCTGGCGATCCGCCCCGACGCTGGCCGAGGAGCGCCAGGGCGGTGGCGAGGGCGAGGGCCAGCCCGAGCAGGACCCGCAGCGAGAAGGGCGGCAGCGGGAGCAAGAAGAGCAGCCCGCAGGCGGCGAAGCGGCGCAGGGCGGCGCGCAGCGACCCGTCGCGCGAGGGGTGCAGGGCCTCGAAGGCGATCACCAGGAACACCCCCGAGGCGACGAAGCCGAGCGCGAGCTGCGGTCCCAGGCTGGCGGGCGGCACGACCGAGAGGGCCCCGTAGCCGGCCAGGAAGAGGAAGAACCCGTCTCGGACGCGGCTGGGCGGGTGCGGCAGCACGCCCGCGGGGTCCTCGCTCACGAGGGGGTCGCCGGGCTGGGCCGCGTAGATCAGGGCTATGCCGAAGGCGGAGAGCCCCGCCAGGTAGGAGAGGTCGAGCGTGAGGCAGGCCAGGCAGGCCAGCTCGAGCGCCCCGATCGCGCTGGCGGGCGCGGCGATCAGGAGGCCCTGGCCCCGCACGGCGAGGATCCGGTGCAGGTGGGCGGGCAGGAGCAGCAGCCCGAAGTCGAGGGCGTCCACGGACCCCTTGCCCAGCGTCGAGAGCGCCAGCAGCAGGCACACCGCCTCCACGGCCAGCAGCGAGCGCGGCGGCGCGGGTCGCTCGGCGATTCGGCGCTCGAGGTCGGGGGGGAGCTCCACGCGGCTATGGTAGTTGCCCATGAGTGAGACCCAGAGCGAGAACGCCGGCCGGGCGTGGATCCTGTTCGCGGCCACCCTCGGCTTCTTGAGCGTCCTGACGGGCGCCTTCGGCGCCCACGGCCTCAAGGGCCACCTGCACGAGACCCTCGAGGCCGCCAAGGCCGCCGAGCGCCTGGCCGTATGGGAGACCGCCTGCCGCTACGCGGCCTACCACGCCCTGGCGCTGCTGGCCCTGGGCGCCCTGGCCCCGCGCCTGAGCGCCAAGGCCCAGCGCATAGCCGGCTGGAGCTTCCTCAGCGGGACCCTCGTCTTCTCGGGCACGCTCTGGCTGCTCGTCCTGAGCGGCAAGACCTGGCTGGGCGCGATCACCCCCCTGGGCGGGACCGCGCTCCTCGTCGGCTGGGTCGCCCTCGGCCTCTCCGCGCGCGGCCCCGGCGGCGGCGCCGCCGTCACGCCGGTCGGTGGATGAGCTCGACGCCCGGGCGCCCTAGCAGCGCGCGCAGGAGCAAGAGCGCGCTCACGTAGCTGGCGCCGAAGTCGATCGCCGCGCCCACGGGCGGGATCAGCTTGGCGCGCACGTCGTCCTCGTCCTCCTCCCGCAGCGCGAGGGTCCACACTCCAGGGAGCGGGAGCGTCCAGCGCGCGGCGCGCGTCTCGGGGTCGAGGACCGAGAGCCCCGCAGGGTGCAGCGCCAGCAGCGCGTCCTTCCGGGCCGAGGTCCACCAGCCGCGCCGCAGCGAGGCCTCGATCGTGACCTCCTCTTCGCCCAGCCGCCGCTCGGCCAGCTCCGCGGCGTCGCCGGGGTGCAGCTCGCCCGTGATCAGGTAGGTCAACAGGCGCGAGCGCTCGGAGAGCTCGAGGTCCGGCTCGGGCTGGGCCGCCGTCAGCCCGACCCAGAACGAGCCGAGCACGCTGGCGTTGAGGAAGCCCGACTCCAGGACGAGGTCGACCTGCGCGGGCCCCCACAGCTGCCCCAGCTCGTCGTCCCCGTCAACCTCGTCGTCCGTCCCCGTCCCCGGCTCCGGCCCCGTCTCCGTCTCCGGCCCCGTCTCCGTCTCCGTCTCCGTCTCCGTCTCCGTCTCCGTCTCCGTCTCCGTCTCCGTCTCCGTCTCCGTCTCCGTCTCCG
>MDTG01397464.1_pt1 | contig 15726 bp, 13 predicted proteins | sample 811421 | NCBI WGS metagenome assembly MDTG01 (sample SAMN05326645, study PRJNA326480) | marine metagenome | isolation source: seawater | place: Pacific Ocean: South East | collected 2011
ATTACTAGATGTTTCAAAAAATCTTAAGGTAAAGCTTACTGAATCTTTTGCAATGAGTCCTGCAAGTTCAGTTTCAGGTCTTTACTTTTCTCATCCAGATGCTTCATATTTTGGTGTTGGAAAGATTAATAAAGATCAGGTATCAGATTATGCAAAAAGAAAGGGTGTAGCAATTGAAGATATTGAAAAATGGCTTGGTCCTAATTTAAGCTACTCTCCTAAAAAAGCAGCATGAGTTTAGTTGAAGAAAAATTAATTATTCCAGAACCAGATTTTATTTCTAGTTTAAATTCTGAACAAAAGAAAGCTGTTATGAATATAGAGGGTCCTCTGCTAGTTCTGTCAGGGGCTGGAACTGGTAAAACAAAAGTTTTGACTACAAGGTTAGCAAATATAATTCATTCAAGAAAAGCTAGTATTTCTGATATTCTTTGCGTTACATTTACAAACAAAGCAGCTTTTGAGATGAAATCTAGAGTAGAAAAAATTCTTATGCAGCCAGTTGAAGGAATGTCAATTGGAACATTTCATTCCATTGGAGCAAAGTTTTTAAGAAAGCACTCTAACTTAATTGATATAAAAAATGACTTTACAATACTAGATACCGAGGATCAGCTTAGATTGATCAAGCAAGTAATTTCATTTCTAGATTTTGACCCAAAGATATTCATTCCAAAGAGTTTCTTATATATGATTGATCAAATGAAAAATTATGGTTTATCTTATGATGAAATAACAAATCATGAATTTGAGCAAAAGACGAAAGGAAAGCTGAGTAGAGTTTACAAATTATATCAGCAGAGGCTAAAAATTTATAACTCTGTTGACTTTGGTGATCTTATCTTACAACCACTCAAGATACTAAGGAAGAATTCAGAAATTTCTGACTTTTACAATAAAAAGTTTAAATATATTCTTGTCGATGAATACCAAGATACAAATGCTGCTCAGTACATGCTCTTAAGATTACTATCAAGTGAAAAAAAAAATATTTGTTGTGTAGGTGATGAAGATCAATCAATTTATGGTTGGAGAGGTGCCCAACTAAAAAATATTTTAAATTTTGAGAATGATTTCAAAGGTGCCAAGATTATAAGGTTGGAACAAAATTATAGATCAACTGGAAATATTTTAGATGCGGCCTCAAGCCTTATTTCGGAGAATAAAGAAAGAATCGGCAAAAAATTATGGACCTCAGATCCTACAGGAGAACCAGTCGAGATTGTTAATCTTGAAAATGACGAAATGGAAGCGTTCTTTGTTTCTGAAAGAATAGCTAATTTACAGAATATGGGAATCAAATTATCAAAGATAGCTATTCTTACCAGAGCTAGTTTTCAGTTTAAAGACATAGAAGATAGATTTATTAGAGAAAATATAAAATATAAAGTTGTTGGAGGACTAAGGTTTTATGAAAGAGCAGAAATTAAAGATGCTCTTGCTTTTTTTAGATTATTAATAAAAAGTGATGACAATTTATCTTTTGAAAGAATAATTAACATTCCAAAGAGAGGCTTAGGCTCAGCTTTTTTAAGGAAGTTAAATGACTTTGCAAAGAAAAATAATTTATCTTTGCTTGACTCTCTTAGAAAATACATTGAAACAGAAACCTTATCAAAAGGTCCTCGTGATAACATAACAATTTTTTTAAAAGTTATGGATAAGCATAAAGAAATGCTTAAAGATCATGATCATTTTGAAGTTGCTGGTTCATTTTTAGATGATATTGGTTATACAGATATGCTTAAAAATGAAAAAACCATTGAATCAGAAGGAAGGTTAGAAAACTTAAAAAAGCTAGTTGTTGATATACGAAGTAGAAGTACTTTAAATGAATTTCTTGAGGAAGTGAGTTTACTCACAGATGTATCTAATGAAAGTGAAGGGACAGAAAAGGTCTCAATTATGACCTTGCATAGTGCTAAGGGATTGGAGTTTGATTATGTCTTTTTACCTGGGTGGGAAGAAGGAATTTTTCCTAATCAAAGAAGCCTTGATGAAAATGGTAATAAAGGTTTAGAAGAAGAAAGAAGACTAGCATATGTGGGGATTACTAGAGCAAGAAAAAAACTCAGAATTTCATTTGTAAATTTTAGAAAACAGTATAATTACAATATTTATCGATCTATTCCATCAAGATTTTTATCAGAGTTACCAAAAAAAAACTGTGAACTAAAACTTAATCAAAGTTTTAAACAAAAAAAAATAAAAAAGATTGATTATATAGAGAGCAATGAATTCATAGTTGGTACCTTGGTGATTCATAATGATTTTGGAGAGGGAAAAGTTTTAGGAATTAATGGAAAAAAGCTACAAATAAAGTTTAAAAAATTTGAAGAAATAATGAGTATTTTTTCAGATTTTGTAAAAAAAAAGTAATGCTTTTTAAAGTTTTAATTAAACTTTCAGATAAAAAATTTAAAAAATTAAAATTAAAAGATTTATTTGAAAATTTAACTTTTAAAAAAAATAGAAAAAATTGGGACGTAGAAATTTTCACAAATGATTTGGTCAAAGACCAATTTTTTATCTCCAGATTGCTAGGATTGAAGGTTATAAAAGTTGAAAAAATTAGAAAAAAGAGTTTAGCTAGTTATACCAAAGAATGTTCTTTTAGTACTGCTACAAAAAAATTTGAAATTTCAAATTTCAAAAAAAAAACCTCCAAAAAAAATATTTTAATTCCTACTAGCACTGCTTTTGGAACTGGCTCACATCCAAGCACATTTTTAGCAATAAAAAATATTGAAAAAACCTTCAAGAGAGATGAATTAAAAAAATTAAGTTTTTTAGATGTTGGGACTGGAACAGGAATTTTAAGTTTTGTTGTTTACAGATTGTCTTATAAAAAAATAAATGCAATTGATTTTGATTTAGAATCCCAAAGATGCTTTAAAAGAAATGCAAAATTAAACTCAATTTCCAATTTTAGATTTTACAGATGTTACGGTCTAAATAATTACGATCTTAAAAAGAAAAAGTTTACTTTAATAGTATCCAACATACTTTTACTACCATTGAAAAAGCTTGCCAAAGATTTTAAAAAACATCTTGTAAGTGGAGGGATTTTAATTGTTTCAGGAATTCTTCACAATCAAAAAAACGATATTGTAAATTATTATGGTAAATTTAATTTAAAATTAGTAAAAAGTATATATAAAGAGGATTGGGTATCTCTAATTTTTAAAAAATATGCAATTTGTTAATGATCATTTAAAAACTCTTTATTCTTCTCTAAAAAAAAAGAAAACTGATTACTATTTTGTTTCTACTAGTGACGAGTATTTAAATGAATACGTTCCAGACTATAATATGAGACTAAAGTGGCTTACAAATTTTTCCGGGTCCAATGGATATGCATTAATGTCTAGTAAAAAAAACTTTTTTTTTACTGACGGGAGATATTTACAACAAGCAAATAAAGAACTTCCAAAGAGTTTTAAAATCTTTGATCTTAATAAAGAAAATTTAGTAAATTTTTTTTGTGGTCTAAAAAACAAGAGTGTACTTGCTGATACCAAGTGTTTTTCTAAAAACCTGATTATTAAAATTTCAAAAATTCTAAAAGAATCCAATAGTAAACTCATACATGATAGAAAAAATTCTATAGATTGTATTTGGTTGGATAGACCAATAGAAAAAACGGAAAAGTTTTTTATTTTAAGAAAAAAAGATTGCGGAGAATCTTTTGAAGAAAAGCTTAATAAAATTAGACCTATAGATAACAAAATTCTAGTTATTACATCCCCAGAATCTTTATGTTGGTTACTAAATATTAGAGGGTATGATTTGGAAAATACACCTTTAGTTTTTTGTAGAGCTATAATCACAAAAAAAAAAATTGAGTTTTATGTTAACAAAAAAAAGATACCAAAAGATTTTGTGTCAAATTATAAAAATATTAAGATTTTCGATATAAATTTATTTGACCAACATTTAAAACAATTAAATAAAAAAAACATACAAGTTGATAATCAACTTTCTTATTTTTTTTACAAAGCTTTAGAAGGTAATAAACTATTATTCAAAGATGATCCATGCAAGATTTTGAAATCTCAAAAAAATAAAATTGAAATTTCCCAATCCAAGTCCGCGCATCTTAATGATGGAATTGCACTAGTAAAGTTTTATTATTGGTTGGAACAAAATTATAGGAAAAATAAAATTACTGAATTTGGAGCTGCAGAGAAACTAGAAAAATATAGACAAGAAAATACTGACTATTTTTGCCCAAGTTTTCCAACCATATCAGCTACTGGCGAAAATGGTTCAATTATTCACTATAAACCAAATAGGGTAAGCTCAGTCTTAAAAAAGGATGAGCTTTTCTTATGTGATTCGGGTGGACAGTATTATGGAGGGACAACTGATATTACCCGAACAATTTATTTGGGTGACAAACCACCAGAAACATTAAAATTAATTTACACTAAAGTTTTATTAGGGCATCTAAATATTTCTATGTTAAAATTCCCTGCTGGTACAAGAGGCTATCAATTGGATTCCATTGCAAGATATAACTTATGGAATGACGGGTTAGACTATAACCATGGAACCGGTCATGGTGTTGGAAGTTTTTTAGGGGTGCATGAGGGACCACAATCCATATCAAAAAATCCTAATAATGTTTCTTTAAAACCAGGAATGATAATTTCTAATGAACCTGGTTTTTATAAAAACAAATCATTTGGCATTAGAATTGAGAATTTAGTTTTAGTAAAAAAGTCGCCATTTAACAATTTTTTTGAATTTGAAACGTTATCATTGTTTCCCTACGAGTTAAAATTAATTAGCTTCAATTTACTAAATCAAACTCAGAAAGATTGGATTCATCAATATCACAAAAAAGTTTACTCAAAATTATCAAATTTACTTGATAAAAAACATAGTGAGTGGTTAAAGAAAAAAATTGAAATGACTAACTAATTTTCAATCAGTTTTTTTGCTGCTTTTATTGCTTCCTCTGTTATTACTTTTCCAGATAGCATTCTTGCAACTTCTTTAATTTTTTCATCTAAGTTAATTTTTGTTACATTTATTTTTGTGCCTTGGTCTTTATTGACCTTCTTTACAACAAAATGGTTGCTGCCATAAGCTGCTACTTGGGGCGAATGCGTTACAACAATAACCTGCCTTGAATTTCCTAACTTTTTTAGTCTTTCACCAACAGCAGAGGAAACAGCACCACCTATACCACTGTCAACCTCGTCAAAAACCATTACTGTTTGGTTTTTCTTTTGTGCAATAACTTTGATAGCAAGTGCAAATCTACATAGCTCTCCTCCAGAAGAAATATTTTTAATTAACCCCATCTCAGACTTTGGATTAGTTTGTATTTTAAATGTAACCTTATCAATTCCAGAGTTGCCTGGTTCAGAGTGCTCAATGAAAGTTTGAAATTTAGCGTTTTCAAGTTTTAGTGCTGGTAATTCTCTGTTAATATCTTTATCAAGATTTTTGGCATTATTTTTTCTGGATTGTGAAATTTCTTCTGCCATTTGAAGATAACTTTTTTTTATTTCTTTATAGTATTGTTCTTTTTCGATTAAAATTTCATCAAAGTTTATTACCTTATCTAACTTTGAATTCAATTTTTCAAATAAACTTACTAGATCGTCCTCTTTGCAATTATGTTTTTTTGCTATTTTTTTATAGAGTTGTATTCTATCTTCAATCTCTTCTAATTTACTAATATTGAAATCTTGATTCATTAAATTATTTATATTGTCGCAAACCTCTTTTGTTTCTAAAAAGATTGAATTTAGATTTTCTATATCCTTTTTAGAGTTATCACCCAATAAATGTTCGATATTTTTTAGTGAGCTTAATACTTTTGAAAATAAAGCTTCTATACCTGGTGGATTTTCAGAATAAAAACTTTCTGTAACAGAATTTAAAGTTTCTGTAATCTTCGCAGAGTTTTGTAAAACTATTTTTTTATTTAGTAAATCTTGAAATTCATTTTCACTAGGATTTAAATTTTTGAGTTCGTCAAGATCATACTTTGTATTTTCTTTGATTCTTTGTTGATCTTGTTTTTCTTCATTTAGATTTTCAAATTCTTTTTTTGCATCAGTTAAATCTTTCCATAGAGAATTTAATTCTTGTAAGTCTTTATTGTTGTCACTAAAGTCATCTAAAATATTTATGTGAGTACTAGTATCTAGAAGCCCTTGCTCAGAAAATTGGCTATGAATCTCAATTATATCACTAAATAAGATCTTTAAGGTACCAGATGTTACAAGGTTTTCATTTATAAAACATTTACTTCTACCATCATCTGAAATAATTCTTTTTACTAGAATCTCATTGTCGAAGTTGATCCCAAGTTCGTCAAGTTTACTTTTTACAAAAATAAAATTATTAACATCAACTAACGCAGAGACACTCAAAACTTTACCATTCTCGGGTCTTAACCCAGATTTCGCTCTTTCTCCAGTTATTAAATTTAGAGAATCCAAGATCATTGATTTACCTGTACCGGTTTCTCCTGTTAATACACATAAACCTCTGTCTAATGACAAATCAATATTATCAATCAATAACAAATTTTTTATTGAAAGCAGTTTAATCATTTTACATTAAATCAAAATCATCTACATTAAGCTTTTTAAGATCAAGTTCTTTCTTTTTAAACCTTACGAAATTTGCATTTTTTAAAACTAGTCCTTTTGCTTCTTCAACCCATACTGTTGTTTTAAAATTGTATTCAAGGATTTTATATAGATAAACTGCCTGTCTACTTAATCCTAAAGAGGTGTAACATTCAATTAGTCTAAATATTGCTTCTGGTATGTGTGTGCTTTTTTTAAATTCTGCTATAACTTTTTTATACCTTTTTATTCCTGCCAGGTAAAAGCCTTGAGATTGGTAGAATTTTGCAATTTCTATCTCTCTTGCAGCTAAATGATTATTAAGAGTATTTAAATGAAGAAGGGATTTTTTTGCATATTTAGATTTTGGAAATTTATTAATTAACTCTCTGAAGTCTTCTATTGCTTTTTCTGATGTTCTCTGGTCAAAGTTTACTGCTGGCATTCTTTCGAAATAAGAGTAAGCTTTAAGATACATTGCATATGGAATAGACGCATGGTCAGGGTTAAGTTCTATAAATTTAGTAAGAGTAAGAATTGCTTCCTCATATTCATTAGACATGTATTGCGCAAATCCTGCCATAAGTTGACTTTTTGAAGATAAACTTGAGTAAGGATGTACGATTTCTAATTCAGTAAACGCTTCAACTGCATTTTCAAAATCTTTTGCTTTTAAATATTTCATCCCTTCCTTGTAAAGTGCAATATCACTTCTATTACTCCCAGGGTTAATACTGGTGTTGCTTGTAGAAGAGCAAGAAAACATTGTTAAAAGTAGTGAAAATACTAAAATAAACCTTAGCATGTTCAATATTATTAATATTTTTTTTTTTTTTTGAAAGGTTTATTTTAAAATTAGTTAGAACAAACTAGTTCCCAGTTTTCTTCAGATTCAAAAATTTTATTAAGAAGCATAATATTTAAACTATGACCACTGTGTGAAGTATAAAATGATCCTAGCAATCTGAAACCTGAAAGGGAAATATCTCCAATAAAGTCCAATACCTTATGTCTAACAAATTCGTCGGAAAATCTAAGTCCATCGTTGTTTAATACTTTTGTGTCATCCAGAACCACGGCATTCTCAAGACTACCTCCTAAGGCTAAATTCATAGATCTCAACTTTTCTACATCCTTCAAAAAGCCAAACGTTCGAGCATTACATATTTGAGATTTATAAATATCAGGTGTTAATATCAGAGAAATTGATTGTTTTCCTATTAATTCATGATCGTAATTTATTTCACATGAAATCATAGTTTGGTCAAATGGGGAAACTCTTGCGATTTTAGTACCATCTTTAACCTCAATGACTTTCTTTATTCTAATAAATTTTTTGAACTCGGATTGTTCTTTTAAACCAGAATTTTCTAACTTATTTACGAAATCAAATGAAGAACCGTCGCAGACAGGGATTTCATTGCTGTCTAGGTCGATAAAAATGTTATCAATTTCTAAGCCGTAGCAAGCTGATAATATATGTTCAACAGTCGATATAGTGTTACCTTTTTTATCAGACAAAAGAGTACAGAGTTGAGTTGACTTTACATTTCTAAAATCTGCTTTAAGTTCTAGTATCTTTTTATTGGGCTTTGAAACTCTAAAAACATAACCTGTATTAATTGGAGCTGATCTTAGGGTCATGGAAACGCTATTTCCAGTATGCAAGCCAATACCTTTGAAAAAGATATCCTTTTTTATTGATTTTTGTTTTTTTGCAACAACAAATTTGGGAGGACTGCTGATTTGAGCGTTTACTTTTTCGTTAACTTTTAAGTAAGCTTTTAACACTAATACACTTTAGAAAAATTTTTCAAAATTCACAATTCACAAAAAGTTTCATTTTGTTTCAAAGCTACGCATAACTCTCTTCAATCCAATTATCAATTTTATCGATCATTTTTGTAAAATGATTGTTTGAGAATTTTGGTTTTTGATCATGTAGGAGAAACTGATTTACTAATTTAATCATTCCAAAAGTAGTACTAAATTCTGGTCTATCTAAGAAAGAATTATTTCCTGAGACATTTTTAATAACTCGTGTTTTTCTATTAAAAATATTTTCGCAAATGTTCTTGATTCCAAAAATCCTACTGGCACCTCCAGTTAATACTATTGATTTAATCGCAATTCTTGTATTAATGTTGTCAAAAACTTTATCCCTCACAATTTCTAGTATTTCATCATACCGGGGTTTAATGACACCATAAATTAAATTTTTATTAACTATTTTTTTTTTTCTTGAATCTAAATTTATTTCTATATTTTCATTAAAGGGAGAGACAACGGCGCCATACATAATTTTTGTTAATTCGGCAGTTTCTTCAGAAATTTGAAGTCCATGACTAAGATCGGTAGTTACGTTATTTCCAGCTAAAGAAAGATTTTCAACAAAAATAATATTGTTTTCCAGATATACAACAATTTTAGTTGTATCCCCCCCAATATCAATACAAACAACTCCATCAATTTTTTCTTTCTTAGTCAATGAGGATAAAGACGAGGCGACACCAGATTCAAAAAACTTTGTTATAAAAATTTTATTTTTTTCAAATGATGAGCTTAATCTTTTTATGTGAAAATTATTAACAAAAATATTATAGTTTATCAGGCTTAATTTACTGCATTTTCTTCCAAGGGGATTATTTGTAACAATTTTTTCGTCGAGGATAAACTTATTGGGATTAGAGTGAACTAAATATTTATTTTTTTCAATCGCTTCGTTAAGGCTTTTTCTATAAATCTTTCTAACTTCTTTTTTTGAAATTCCAAGTTTTCCTGAGGTGATGTCTGTTTTTTTCTTTTTTATCAATAAATTCGGATCTGTAATGTTACAAAAAAACTCTTTTTTCATTTTTTTGTTACCAATCTTTTTAACTAATAATTTTATTACTGAAGAAAATTCGTTAATATCATTCAGTTGATTGTTTCTTATACCTTTACTTTTATGATGCTCGATTCTATTAATAAACGGGGTGTTGTTGAGAATTTGAAAAGATATTGCGGCTATTTTGTGGGAACCAGCGTCTATTACAATATATTGTTTATTATTTTTTAAGAACTTAAACATTTATTTTTTTTGCTTAGATAAATTCTTTCAAGTACTCTCATATCATAAAATTTATAGTCATAGTATATTTTTGAATTTTTAATTTTATTTTCAAAAAAATTTAAAACATCATTTAATCTTTCCTCTGGCAAAATTACGCAGGTTTTGTCTTGAAGAATTATTTTCCAACCTGTATTTTCATAATAATAAATACTTTTAATTGATGACTTAAATTGATTTTTTTTTTCTAAGACATTATTGAGGTTGGAAAATTTTTTTTTATTTAAATATCCTGATATTTGAATTAATTGACCTGAGTCAAACCAGGATAATCTTAAAACATTACCTTCATTATCAATGAATTTTTTTTTATTGGAAAACGTCCAAATCATATAGGGTTTTTTTTCAACAATATAAATATAAAGAATACCATTTTTTTTAAGAGTAAAATTATAATTTTTGATTTCATTTATTTTCTCAAAATCTTCCTTTAACCTTTTAGGATTGAATTTCCAAAAATAGTCTCCTTCTTTTAAATATATCGAGTCAAGAATAACTTTTGGAGCCAGGTTTTTAATGTTTTCTATGTGTATTTTTGATATTTTCTTGTTAAAAGAACTTTCTACTAAATTAAAAATAATATCTTTTTTATAAAATAAGAAAATTGTAAGAAAAATAGTTATGATAAAAATTAAATTTCGCATATTGAATTATTTAATAAGATTTTACATAGTTTAAGAAATGAAATTCCTTTTTCTTTCGCCATCTCAGGAATTAGCGAATTTTTTGTAAGACCTGGTTGTGTATTAACCTCAAGCAGATATGTTTTATTTGTCTCCTCATTATATCTAAAGTCTATTCTACTAATACAATTGCAATTTAAGTAGGAATGAACTTTGAGTGAATTTTCAATTAATTCTTTTTCAATTATTTTTGGAAGTTTTGGATTAATAATATGTTTTGCAATATTGATATATTTATTATTATAATCATATAACTCTTCACTAAATTTAATTTCCATTACTCCGCATATTTTATTTTCTAGAACCCCAACTGTTAATTCTCTTCCATAAATAAATTCTTCCATGAACATTTTAGACTTTTCTACTTTTTTATTGTTAAAATATTTACTTAAAGATTTATTATTATTTATTTTTATTAAACCATAACTTGAGCCACCACTAATTGGCTTAATAATTAGAGGAAACTTTAATTCTTGATTTTTAAAACTATATTCGTCAAAAAGTCTTGGAGAACGAATGCCCAAGCTTTTAAATAACTTTTTAGAAATAATCTTGTTCATTAAAATTGCTGAAGTTAAAACTCCAGAGTGAGTGTAAGGAATCTTCAAATAATTTAATATTGATTGAATTTGTCCGTCTTCTCCAAAATAACCGTGTAAACAATTGAAAATAACGTCAGGGCTAAACTTTTGAATGTTAATTAGAAGTTCATCAGCGTTGTCAGTAACGTCTAGTATTTTTGTTATTGTTTCATTTTTTATTGTTTCGTAAACATTGTTAGCTGAACTTTGGGATATATCTCTTTCCTCAGAAATACCTCCGCTAAGAATTAGAATCTTTTTAAATTTTTTTGAACTGACCAACTCTTATTAACTCCCAGTCAAGACTAACATTATACTTTTTCTTTACTTTATTTCTTATCTCCTCGCCTAATAACTCTAAGTCAAGTGAATTTGCATTTCCGTTGTTAATTAAAAAATTTGCATGCATGTCAGACACCTTAGCACCTCCAATGTTTTTACCTCTAAAATTAATTTTATCTATAAGTTTCCATGCAGATTCTTTAGAGGTATTTTTAAAGGTACTACCGCCTGTCCTAAAGTTTATTGGTTGATTAGTCATTCTTTCATTAGTAATTTTTTTAAGCATTTGCTTAATAACTTTTTTTTCTTTGTTTTCAGCTTTAAACTCTGCATCAATAACAATAGAGTCTTTAGGTATGGAAGAAAATCTATAATCGAACTTTAAACTCTCTTTCAGAATTTTTTTAATATTCCCATTTCTATTTATTATTTTACAAGATATAAGTTTGTCACTTATAGTAGATCCAAAACAACCAGCATTCATTTTAATATTTCCTCCTAACGTGCCAGGAATACCTCTTAAGAATTCAAAGTTTCCTATTGAATTTTCATAACAAAATTTTGAAATATCTAAATCTTTAGCAGCACTACCAATATTAATTACTTTTCTTTTTTTAAAGTAATCAATTTTTTTAAATTCCTTACCTAATTTAATTGTAATTCCATTAATGCCACCATCTCTTACTATAATATTTGAACCTGCACCTATTAAAAAAATAGGTTGTGATTTTGGAAGAGCCTTCAAAAGGAATTTTAAGCTCTTTAAATTATTGATAACAAGTAAAATTTTAGCTTTACCCCCAGTACCAAACCATGTCTTTTTACCAATTTCATAGTTGATTTTAATATTTATTAAGTCTTTGAAAAAATGATATATCAACATTTCTTTTTAAAGTAATTCTTAAAATCGTTTGCCGTTTTACTACTAAGGCCTGCACCTAGAAAAATAACATTATTACCAGGAACCATCTTTTTTTTAATTGTATCAAAAAAATTTCTGTTAGGCTCGGATAGGTATACCTTTTTATAAGAATATTTTTTACTCAGTTTCTTGAAGAAAAAAGCACTATCAACGTTATTTATTCTTTTCTCACCAGCACTAAACACTGGTAATATAAAAATTTGGTCAGAATTCCTAAAGCAATGAATAAAGTCATCAAACATTGCTGTTATTCTTGAATATCTGTGTGGTTCAAAGATAGAAATAATTTCGTTTCTTGTAATCTGTTTTAAAGATTTAAGGGTTTCTTCGATCTCAACTGGATGATGAGCATAATCATCAATTATTAAATTATGTTTTGATTTATGCAATACTGTAAATCGCCTTTTAACACCAGAAAATGTTTTTAGTGCTTTTTTAATCTTTGGATAAGAAATTTTTAGCCCTCTGGAAACACTTATTGATGCTAAAATATTTTTAATATTATGGTTTCCTAAAAGTGGAGTCCAAAAATTTTTAATCATCTTTTTCTTTCTAAAATTTTCTATAAGGTCAAATGAAGTAAGGTAAGAATCATTTTTTTTTATAACTTTTACATTTGTTGCTGAATAATTACATTTCTGTGTTAATCCAAAAGTTATAATTTTTTTTCCATAAATTTTCTTTTTAATTTCTCTTACAACCTTGCAATCTATACCTAGTGAAAGAAAACCATAGAAAGGAATATTTTCTGAATATTTTAAGAATGATTCTTTTAAATGTTTCATATTTTTATAATAATCAACATGTTCAAGGTCTATGTTATTGATGACACCTATTGTGGAGGGCAATAACGTGAATGAACCGTCAGATTCATCAGCTTCAGCAACAATCCATTCACCTTTTCCAAGCTTTGCGTTAATTTCAAGACCATTAATTATGCCACCACTAAGAATGGTAGGGTCCATTCCTGAGATTTCAAAAATTGAAGCTATTAGTGAGGTAGTAGTTGTTTTTCCATGTGAACCAGCAACTGTGATTGAGGATTTTAATCTCATTACTTGAGCCAACATCATAGCTCTGGAAAATACTGGAATTTTTAGTTTTTTTGCTGTAAGAAGTTCAATATTATTTTTTTTTATTGCAGATGAATAAACAATTATATCAGCATTATTGACATTATCAGCTTTATGCATATTAGAAACTCTCATTTTTTTTCTAAGTTTTTTTACTATCAGATTTTCAGATAAATCACTTCCTGAAATTTTAAAACCTTTTTTATGAAGAACTTGAGCAATCCCGCTCATCCCAATTCCTCCAATCCCAATGAAATGTATGTGCTTTCTTTTAAACATTTATCATTTAAGCATATCATTAATGACTTTTACTAGAGACATTTTTTTTGTTTTTCTCTTTTGTTTATTTTGTTTATTTTTTTTTTCAAAAAGATTTGAATTTATTATTTTGACAAGTTTATCATTATTGATGTTTGACTGATCGATGATTTCACAATAATTATTTTTTTTAAATTCTACAGCATTGTAATATTGATGATTATTTGCAGAGGAAGGGAGTGGAATAAGTATAGAAAATTTTTTAAAAAACTCTATTTCTGCTAAACTTGATGCTCCACATCTACTAATAATAAGATCTGAGTCATTCATTTCTTCATAAATATTTGTAAAGAAGCTTCGTAATTTGAACTTTACATTTAAACTTTGATAAAAGTTTTCCATACTTTTTAAATCTTCCTTTTTAACTTGATGTACAATATAGATTTTTTTTAAAAGACTCTTATCCATCAGTAAAATAATGTTTTTAATTATTTCACTAAAAATTTTTGCTCCTTGACTACCACCAAATATTAAAACTGTTTTTTTATTATTTTTGTTAATTTTTTTTTTTACCTTAAAATTTCTGATTGGTATTCCTGAAAAAATTGCAGACTTATGAGCAAAAATAGTATTTTTATAAGTAATAGCTATTTTAGTGGAGATTTTAGAGAGAAATCTATTAGTCTTTCCCATTATAGAATTCTGCTCATGAATTAATATTTTTTTATTTAAAACTTTCGCGGCAAGTATAGTTGGTATAGAGGTATATCCTCCAAAACCAACTATCAATGATGGTTTTAATTTTATGATTAAATAAAAAGAATAAATAAAGCCGTAAAAAATTTTAATAATCGAAAAAGGTATTTTATATAAACTTTTCTCTAATTTTCCAGATGAAATGACATGATATTTAAGATTTTTGCCCAATAAAATTTTCTCAGTCCGTTTATCGATTAAAAAGTGTGATTGTGAATTTTCAAAGGATTGTGAAACAGCTATTGCTGGAAATAAATGTCCACCAGTACCACCGGCAACGAAAAAAATAACCTTATTCATTTTTTATAACTTTTAATAGTACCATTATAAAACCAATTATAATTGCATTTGATAAAAAAGAAGACCCTCCATATGAAATAAAAGGGAGAGTCATGCCTTTTGTTGGTAATAAATTTATACTAGTAGAAATGTTTATTATAGTTTGAAATATAAAAATATTACCTAAACCTAAAGTGGAACTAAGAACAAAAAAATTACTAGTCCTATTGCAAATAAAAAAAATTCTCAAGTATATCACAAGATATAAACAGATAATTACAAAAATAGCTAAAATACCAAATTCTTCGCCAATTAAAGCAAAAATGAAATCGGAATGAGCATCAGGTAAACTCTTTGATATATTTCCGTTACCTAGTCCTTGTCCGAATAATCCTCCATTTGCAAATGACTCTAAAGATTTATTTATTTGATAATTATCTCCTACATTTCCAAATAAGAAATTATTTATTCTAAAACGTACATGGTCTAAAAGGTAATAACTTGAAATAAATACTCCTAAAAAAATAAGTATTATTGGAGTTAGAATTTTTATATCTAGCTTTGAATTAAAAATTTGGATCATCCATACAAAAAATAAAAGTAAAAACATTCCAAAGTCAGGTTGTCTTAGAAGAATTAAACCTATAAAAACAAAAATTAAAATGTTTATTATAAAAGAGAGGTCATTTTTAGTTTTAAACCTTGATAATAAAAGTGAACTAACAACAATAAAACTTGGCTTTATAATTTCAGATGGTTGAAATGAGAACCCTAAAACCTTTATCCATCTACTAGCTCCTTTTGTCTCGGGGAAAAAAATAATAGTAGTCAAGGATAAAAATAAAGAGAAACAAAAAAAAAATATACTTATAAAAATAAGATTTTTAATTGAAAACCTTGATAAAAAGCAAATCATAAAGAAACCCAAGAAACAAAAAAGTAGATGTTTTTTGAATAACAAATCATATTTTTCATCTATGCGTGTTGATGCACTGAAAACGGCAAAAATTCCAACAAACATTAACATAATAACCGAAAAAAAAATAAACTTATCTAAGTTACTAAAAAAATTAACTATATTTTTCTTTCTATCTTGCACTTTTAATAATCCCATCAACTAAAGTTTTAAATTCATTTCCTCTGTGTTCAAAATTTTTATATTGATCAAAAGATGAACACGCAGGAGAAAA
>MDTG01248041.1_pt1 | contig 15725 bp, 14 predicted proteins | sample 811421 | NCBI WGS metagenome assembly MDTG01 (sample SAMN05326645, study PRJNA326480) | marine metagenome | isolation source: seawater | place: Pacific Ocean: South East | collected 2011
AGATACTTTGAAGCAATAAAAGAAGAAATAAAACTTGATTTTCAATTTAAAGATACAATTATTACAAAATCAAAGAAAATAAGAAACAAATTTGATGATCCTATTTCGATTCATATTAGAAGAGGTGATTTTCTTACAAATCAAAACCACAGCCCACTTGATATGAGTTATTACAGTAATTCTATTGAAATTTTTGGTAGAGAAAAAGAATACTTAATATTTTCTGACGATACTGACTGGTGTAAAAAAGAGAATTTATTTAAGAATAAAAATTTTTATTTTGCAGGTGACTATACAAATGGGTCTGAAAGTTTGGATTTAAATCTTTTATCACTATGTGATAGTCATATAATTGCCAATAGTTCTTTTAGTTGGTGGGGAGCTTGGTTGTCTTCACAAAAAAGGGTTGTCGCTCCAAAAAATTGGTTTAAAGATAGCTTAGAGTTTTCAGAATACAATACAAAAGACCTTCTCCCAAAACAATGGGAAAAAATTGAAAATTAGTTTTATTCTAAAGTATGTTAAGTTTGTAATTAGCTATGAGTAAACTCGAAAAAGAAATACAAAGTTTTCAAAAGGTTTGGAAGGGTGGCTACAAAACAGGGTATTCTGCAAAAAGAAACCAAATAGGTCTTGAGAATTATCTTGCTGAAAACTTAAGTGGAGATAATTTTCTAGAAATTGGTTGTGGTGGAGGACAATGGTCAAAATATATTTTGAATTTAAACTTATTTAAAAAAATGACATGTGTTGATGTTTTAACCGAAGAACACAACAACTTTTGGAGTTTTGTAGGTGAAGAGGCCCGTGAAATAATCACATACCAAAAAATTGATAATTGTGAGTTACAGTTTCTTGAAGATAAAAGCATCGATTATGTTTTTAGCTATGATGTATTCTGTCATTTATCATTGTCTACTATTAATGATTATTTGGAATCTCTATACAAAAAATGTAAAGATGGAGCAGTTCTATTAATAATGTATGCTGATCCTGCTAAATATATTTTTAGTGAACCTGAGAACAGAAAACACTTAATGAAATACCTACCTTCAAAAAAATTAATTTATAATATCTCAAATAGAGTTCTTATAAGAGACGCCTTGAAAGATATGGATGGAAAACCTTCCGATCCAGATTTTGAGCCAAGATGGTTCTGGATAGGAAAAAATAAATTCATAGATCTTTGTGAAAAACAAGGTTTTAAAATTATCAATGAGGATTTGAATATTGATAAAACTAATCCAATAACACTCTTTCAAAAATAAAATGACTCAAAAACGATGTATTGTTGAAATAAAAGGTGGCTTTGGAAATCAACTATTTCAATACAATTTTGCAAATTATTTAAAATCTCAAGGTTTAAAAGTAAAGGTAAGTAATACTTTTTATCAAGAATTAGATAAAAATTCTAATTTAACCTTAAGGGAAGAAGTATTAACATCTAAAATTTTTGGGTTTAAAAATATTTCATTGATAGAAAAATGGCTTCTAAAATTTCTAAAAAAAATAAATGACAGCAAAAAAATACAAACAATTATTCCATTTTTTAAAGACAGCTTTTACAAATACTATAAAGACGATGACTTTAGTTTATTAGCTATTAATCAACCAATTTCTCAATTTGATGGCTACTGGCAGGATATTAAATATTTAAAAACTGATATTACCTATCTTAAAAATTGTCTAGAAAAAATACCGGAAATAAAAAATTCACTTGAGAAAAAACCTCCAAAGGAGTCGTTTATGATCATTGTCAGAAGAGGAGACTACATAGAAATGAAACAAGAATTAAGTCTAAATTTTTATGAAGAATGCTTTGAAATTATTGATAAAACATCAAATAACCCAATAATAAATGTTTTTACTGATGATATAACGTGGGTAAAAAATCAAAAGTTGTTTAAAAATGTAAATAAAATATTTGGACCCGAAAAAGAGCCAAAAAAAATATTAACTTTGTTTTCAAAAATGATGAATCATGAAAATTATTTTGTTTGCAACAGCACTTTTTCATTTTTTGCAGCATTAATTGGCTCAACCAAAAATTCTAAAATATTTATTGCTGATCCTTGGTTCAGGAATAGGGAATCAAAAAATTTATCATTTAAAAATTGGAAAAAAATTAAAAATTCTTGACCTTAATTATTTATAGAGGTATTGAAGCTTTTTATCGATACAAAAAAATAATATAGAAGTCGAAATCCATCATAAAATCTTGAGATTTGTGTTTTGCCGTAAACTCTACTCCTGTAATAAACCGGAAATTCAATAATATTTAGTCCACAGTATGAAGCAGTGAATAGTAAATCAAAGTCTCCAAATGGATCAGATACATTATTTCTATTTTGCCAATCAAAGATCTTATACCTCATAGACTTATGAAATACTTTGGTACCACAAAGAGAGTCTGTTAAGTCCCTAGATATAACTACAGAAACTAGAAATTGAAAAAATTTGTTTCCTAATACATTAAAAAATCTCATTGCATTTTTTTCTTTTCTATATACAAATCTGGTTCCGTTAACAAAATCTGCCTTTCCTGATTCAATTAGCATATAAAAATCTGTTAAATTTTCCGGATCAACACTGATATCTGCATCTAGGATTGCTATCAAATCATTTTTTGTTAGCTTTATAGCTTCAAATACAGCATTTCCCTTACCATTTCCACTCTGCTCCAGAACTCGAATGTTTAGCTCTGGATATAAATTCATCAATCTTCTAGATTCTTCTAATGTGTTATCCTCTGATTTTCCGCAAACAATTAGTATTTCTACGTTTTCGAATTGTGGAATTCTTGTAATTAATGGTTCAAGATTTTTTTCTTCATTTTTTGCTGGAACAATAATAGATTTTGATAATTCAACTAAACCTTTACTTTGTTTCTGAAATAAAAAATAAGTTTTAATACCTAGATTAAATTTGAAAAGAAGTAGTTCTAATAAAGAATTCAAAAAATTACCTAATAAAAATAATTTAAATGGAAAGAATTGTCTCGTATTGTAATTTATCAATGTAAAGTCTTTTTTGGATAAGATATTTTTCAATTTTTTAATACTGGTGTATGCCCTTTTTTCAGATTTGTTTTTAAATTTAAAAAATTCGAGTATCTCCAAAAATGGATACCACATATTATTTATTGATGTAAGTAATATTTTTCCATTGTCAGATAATCTAGAGTTAATTATTTGAAAAAATTTGTTCATATCATTTACCTCTTCAAGCAAATCAGTAATTATGATTAGGTCATATAAAGTTGTTAGATTTTCAAGTTCTTTATACAAACTTTCTATTTTTTCAATATACAAATACTTGCAATTATCATTAGAGTCTTGGATTGATGAATTTTCAGATAAAATATGCAAATTATTCAGTTCTGGAAATATATATTTATTTACTTCGTTATTATGACGTTTATAAAAAACTCTTGAATCAAATTTGAACATTGTAAGTAATAGATTAATACTTTATTAATTAAAATATGATAATTTTAGGTATGGATAGTTTGTACAATATTTCAAATACCTTATACCTGAAAGCTCCACCGGAATACGATGATAATAATATGTATCCAGGGTTTCAAGACAAGTTAGATATGTTTAAAGAGGACATAAAAGACACAGTAATTAATAGAAAATTTCATACTTACTATAAATTTGGCGATGGTGATTACAATTTTTTAAATAAAATACCAAAAGGAAGTGCAAAGCCTGGAAAGAGGGCTTTAAAAAAAACCTACGAGCAAATTGATCTCAAACCATTTTTAGAAGGATATGTTCAGAATGATAAATATGCATGTTTAATTACAAAAAGTAATTTGGACAAATTTAATAGTATGTTTGAGAAAATGCCAGATTATCCTTCTGAAATTATTTATGGACTTATTGCTAATAAATGGCTTTTAAAAAATCTTCCACACAAAATTGGATTGATAGGTGCAAAGCAAAAGATAGATCTTATCAAAGAACTAATCCAATTTGATGAATATAAGAGTTACTTAGGAATTGAAAATTTTACAGACTTTATTTCTATAGATCAAAACTTTGCGTGTGATGATTTAGAAAAAACAAAAAAGAAAATCAGAAAACAATTAAGTAAAGGTTCTTCTGATATTTATTTGCTTGGTATAGGGCATGTTAAGTCTGGTATATTACATGAATTGAAAAAATTTAAAAAGGCAACTTATCTTGATATAGGTGTTGGTATAGATGCGTTGGCAGGCTTGGTAAATATATATAGACCATACTTTGGTAACTGGCAAAATTTTAAGGTTACAAATAAAAACAGAAAATATAAAAATATTGATATTTTAATAAATAACTTTGGATCACTAGGAAACGTTAAAGAACTTAAATGAGATATTCTATTGTTGAGATTAAAGGTGGATTTGGTAATCAGCTTTTTCAGTATAACTTTGCTAACTATTTAAAATTACAAAATCATAAAGTTAGCATTAATAATTATTGGTTTAAATCTGAACAAGACAAGTATGATAGAAGTGAAATTTTTGAACCTAGATTTTATGGTTTTAAAAAAGCTTCAAGTGCGGAACTTAAATATATTGAAATTAATGACAAATTATTTTCTAAAGAACGTATAAAATATCAATTTATATCAGATTTAAATTTCAGCGATACAAAACCCAGTAATATAAATTATTATTCAGGATACTGGCAAAATATTCAGTTTCTTAATGAGGCAAAACACTTTTTAAAGAATGTCTTTTCTAAGGATAAAAATTTTAATACAAGCTTAAAAAATAAATATAAAGACTCTGTCATGATTCATATTCGTTCTAAAAATTACGGAGCAGAAGTACTTGAGTCAAATTATTATGAACAAGCAATTAAATTGTTAAATAAGAAATCAAAGCATTTTGAATTCAATTTATTTACTGATGATGAATCAGTTATTAATAAATTGCCATTTAAAAATCACTTAAATTCAATAAATATACAAAACGAATATGAAGACGATACAATATTAACTTTTTATGAAATGATTCGTCATGAAAATTTTATTATATCGAATAGTACATACTCATTTATGGCAGCCCTATTAGGTTCTGATGAAAAATCGGACGTTTATCAACCAAGTCCCTGGATGAAAGAAAAAAATAAGAACTTAATAGTTAAAGACTGGCGAACAATAAATAGGATTTTTTAAAGCTATTTTATATAACGAACTTTAAATTTAATATATTTTTTTCCATTTATAAGTCTCCCAATCATTGCAAAAGCTTTGTGTTTTCCACTAACAATAGAATTTTTTGAAATTTCAATTGGGTTTTCTTTAAGAAATTTTTTTAACTCATTATCGTTGAATATTTTGAGACTTTCGTAATACTCTTTTGTATAAAGTAGGTTTTTGTTTCTTGTATCTTTTATATACTCATTAGCATCTTTATAAGGCACAACATTTTTTCTAAATTGGTAAATAATATTGTAAATAAAAAAATTATTACCATTTAACCAAAAATCCTTATTTGCATATATTGGTTCTTCAAAAATCATAGATGTGTTTGTTTCTACAATATTATCTATTGCTTTTCTGTAGTTGCTACTTACATAAAAATGGTTAATAATGTCTTTAACTTTTATATTAGTTTTATTGTTTGTTACTATATCTAAATGTTTTTTTCTAAGTAACCAGCTTTTAGAATTTAACTCTTCAATGTTTAAACTTAAAAACTCTTTCTTTGAGACATAGGGAAAAAAAGTATTTTTAAACTTTAAAAAAATAAATTTAATATTGTATTTAGTTAAATCCAAATAATACTTTGGCTCTCTAAAACTCAATTTTTTAATTTTTTTACTAGTTTTGAAAAATATTTTAAATTCGACTTCATTAAGAATAATTATTTTAAATTTTTTAAAAAAATTAAAATTTTTATCGAATTGTAATTCAATTATATGACTGTCCTTCATTATCAAATTGCGACCATTAAATAAAGAGTATTGAAATTTTTTTGCAATCAATTCGTCAATTAATTCATTTTTTGTATTTTTGTCTCTTAAGCAAATAAAATCTTCGGATGAAAAATTATCAAGAAAACTATTGTTTTTTATATTATCCTTTGACGTTCCATAAAAGGAATATTCAATATCTAATGATGAAAAAAGAATTAAAATTTCGTAAAAGTTTTTCTCTTTTATTTTTTTAATCTTTTTTTTCTTTTCGATTTTCCATTTTGCTCTGTTAAATAAAAAATCAAGTTCATCCCAGTTTGAAAATTTTCTATTTACATTCATTTTTGTTAATTATAATCAGTTCATAATGGATAAAATTTCTTCTAAATATATAAAGTGCCGATTATTTAATTCGGAAAACGAAAATTTAATTAATAAGAATATTCTAAACTTTTACGATTATTACGAAACAAAGAGCGGAGAGGAAAAATTCTTAATCACAAATTTCAAAAAAAGTCCACATTTTAAAAGTCTTAAAAGTAGTAATTTTGACAATTATGAGATATACCTTAATTTAAGCAACCAAAAAGACCATAGTGTTAGTAAATATATGAAGTTAATTAATGATTTTGATGAAAAATTTCTTGAAGAATTCAAAATAGAGTTAAAAGAAATTGAATATAAAAGAAAAAAATTTTATTTAATTATTGATGGATTACACAGAGTTTCATTATATTTTTTTTCAACCAAAAATAAGTATCTTCCTGCAAAATATTTTAAAATTAATAATTTTTCTTAACAAATACATTCATTTCTTTGTACGGATCAAAATAATAATTTAAATTTGGGTCTAAGCGAAATTCTTCTGTCTTTAATTGAAAATATTCATTTTTTAAATTTTCAAAATCACAAAAATGTTTTGTTCCTTCCTCAATATTATTTCCATAAGTTCTTGGATCAGTACTCATCACTCTCCCACCGTTATCTATAGATTTAGTGTTACATATAATTACATCTGGATTTTTACTTACTAATTGAATTATGTTGTCTTTTTTAATCATATTTAAATCTATCAACACATCTGTAATATATTTTTGATAATGATTTGTAGGATGAACTATATAGGAAAAATTGGTTTTTTCTAGGTAATTCAGGACTATTACAAAATCAAGAGCAAAAACAGAGTAATTATCGTCATTAAAATTACTATCAATAAGTTCTGCAAGATTTTTCATTGGATAATTATCATAAGTTGCATTTAAGTTCGAAAGATTGTTTATGGAACTTGGAAATGTTACATAAAATGAAACAACTGAAGACAAGATTATCATTGTACTCAAAATTGCTGTTTGGAAATATCGATGAATTTTTATTATTAAAAATATAGAAAAATATAAAAAATAAATTAGATGATGATAAAAATTATGTCCAGCAATGAAATAATATAATAACGAAAAAATAATATTTAAATTTATCAAATCAAATAAATTATTAAGTTTTAAATTTTTTCTATTCGCTACATTTATAACATAAAAAAAGAAAATTGTAATTATTGAAAAATAGGTAAAATAATTCAATACTGATATTTCTCTTAAAAATACTCTTAACTCATAAAATGAACTTGCATTTTCACCTACATAACCTAAAGGTATATCAAAATAGTTAGCAACTAATACTTCCAAGAGATCATTTTTCCAATAAATAAAAATAAAAAATAAGCTAGGAAGACTAAACCAAAAAGAATATTTAATAACTGAAGTTGCAACAATTTTTTTGTTAGTTAAATTGTCTAAAAAATAGTCAATAACAATAGGAAGGAAAAATAAAACAGATCCTTGGTTAATTAAAAATGATATCCCAAAGATAAAACCAATATATTTTTTGTTTTGTTCCTTGTTTTTTAAGTGAAGATAGTTTGCAATTCCGATTAAAGGAAGGCAAAAAAACTCAGTGTATTCACTAACAAACCATTGAATAGAAAATATTGAAGTCAATAAAATAGCAGAAAAATATTGTTTAGATTGTTTTGAATTGTACATTTTTGTAATTGATATAAAAATTAAAATTGTAAAAAACAGTATTAAATCATTCAATAATTTGAATAAGACATAATTATTTCCAGATATATATGATAAAAAATAGTATACATAAATTGTAAGTGGTCCCTTTGACTCCCATTGAGTCTCAAGTGGTAAGAACCCATATTTAATCTCATTAGATGCAACCAAATAAGAAGAAACATCCCAGGTAATCGTCTCTATATTCAAGTATCTATTTTGAGTTATTATTAAAAATATTAAAAGTATTGGATAAAATATCTTTTGATTAATATAAATATCATTCAAATAGTTTAAAGAATTTTTTTCAAAATATTTCTGTGAAATGAATAGCGCCAAAAAATAAAAAAATGTGGCAACATAAAGCTTTTTATCAAAGTTTGAAAAATATAAATAAGAAATAGAAGGAAATATTGGAATTACAAATAATACTAGTCTTTTAACTTTCATTGATTTTTATATTAATTTCTAACAAACTTTTTGTAAGTTCAATTAAAAAACGTATCTTATGTTTGATTTTGAAAAATTTTAAATTTTTTATATTATTAAAAAAAATATATATAGAATATGATCTAATTTTATGCACGATATGATAATGATTTTTTGAAATTTTTCTAAATTCTTTTTGATAAATTTCGGACAATTGCACCATAATTCCATTTACAGACCAAGGCTTATGACTACCAGCAAAATGTATAAAGTTTTTACCTTCAATAACACTATCAATACTTGGTACATTCTTAAGATATTCATAATATGAAAAATCAACCACTGTATTTAGCCGTTGGTCTAGTTCAGAGTATTTTGAATCAAATAAATAATTAAGTAAATCTTGATCCCAATAATTCAATTTATGACTCATTTTTTTTAATAAATTTTCATAGTCATAATCCAAATTTTTCCACTTTGTGAGATTTATATTCATCACCCCTGCATTGAAATAATTATCACCATTAAGTTCTAATCTATCAAAGACCTCGATATTTAATTCCGATCTAGTTAGTTCGGTCTTTGAAGAAATAATAAAATTGCTATTTAATAAATTTTTTGTATCTTCCTTGATTAATGTTATTGGATTGCTCACACAAATAATATCTGCGTCAATATAAAAAATAGTTTCAATCTCAGGTAAATAATCAGAACAGAATAGTCTGTAATATGTGGCCTCTGAAACATGTGCGTCAAATAAGTTGGGATAGTTTTTAATTTTTTTGTCAAATTTTTTAATTAATAGAGTGTTTAAATTTTTATGATTTAAAATTTTGCTAGGAAAAAAGTTCTTATCTTTTTCAATTCTATGGATAACAAAGATATTTATTTTTTCATCTACACAATCTAATAATGAGATGATCGATGAAAAAGCTTGAAAATTATAATTCTCATCAAAACAATAAAGAAAATTTATCACAGTGTCATATTACTTTAGGGGGCTAGTACTAATTAAAAATCTATTAAATATTTTTGTAAATATCAATTAATATACTCTCAATATCGTTTTGCATTTCCCACATTGGATAATCTTTTTTAAATTTTGTAATATCACTTACATACCATATATGATCACCTTTTCTGGGTCTATCAATATATTCATAATTTAATTTATTTCCTGATATTGATTCGCACAAATCAATGGCTTCTAACATAGAACAATTTGAACTCATTCCTCCGCCAATATTGTAAACTTCTCCCATTTTTGGATTTTTATAAAATTCATGAAAACATTCAACCAAATCTTTAGAGTGAATATTATCCCTTACTTGTTTTCCCTTATATCCAAAAATATTATATTTATCACCGCTTACCGTACATTTCATAAGATAAGATAAAAATCCATGCAACATAGTTCCAGCATGGCTTCCACCGGTTAAACAACCGCCTCTAAATGAAACAGTTTTCATATTAAAATATTTTCCATACTCCTGTGTGAGTATGTCTGCTGATAGCTTTGATGCACCAAAAAGAGAATGCATGGTGTTATCAATTGAAAAATTTTCGTCGAATCCATTCAAATATTTTGATTGTGATGCTGGCGAATATCTTTTAGATAATTCTTTGTACTTAATCTTGTTTGGATTGTCACCATATACTTTATTTGTTGATGTGAAGATAAAAACTGCATCTTTAGAATATTTTCTAGTATTTTCAAGTAAGTTTAAAGTCCCAAGAGCATTGACATTAAAATCTAGTTTTGGATTTGTTGCCGCCCAATCATGTGACGGTTGTGCAGCCGTGTGAATTACAATTTCAACTTTATTTTTATATTTTATAAAAATATCTTCAATTTTCTCACTCGTAATATCTAAATTAAAGTGAATATAATTTTTTACTTCTTTTTTTAATTTGTATCTATTTTTGAGAATCGAAGCATTGTCACCAAAAAATTTTTTTCTTGAATTATTATCAATACCTATAATTTTAAAACCCAAGTTAGAGAAATACCTTACTGACTCTGAACCCACTAACCCATCAGATCCTGTTATTATTGCGTATTTTTCTTTAACCAATATTTTTTTTAAGCTTTCCTAATTTTTCTCTAATGACTAAATAATAATAATTAATCAGTAACTTAGATTCATTTACTAATACATATAGGATACCTTTATGTTTAATTAAATTAGACATAGAATCAATGAACTCATCAGGATATTTAATCATTAGATTTTTAAACAAATATAATTTATATTTTGCGACTCTCCAATTTGTATGCTCTCCATATAAACTTGTTGTAAATTGAGATCTTTTAAATCGTACTATATTTTTAATTAACTCTTCATTGTTCATCTGTTGTTTAAATGTAGTTTCACAATTATTAAATTCTCCTACATCTTTTAAACTATCTTGAGAATTTATATAATTACATATATTCAAAAATTTTTTACTAAAAGCTGCGGGTAATAAGGCGTGCCTGTCGCATATTCCAAAATAATCTTCGCCTTCAGGAATGAGTATCTTATTTGCTTCTCCGTTTGGATGAAAGTCTGTATATTTTTGATCAAATCTTGTATAAATAATAAATTTATATGATTCTAAAATGTTCAAATAATTTTTTAATATCATGTCTTTAAATACAAAATGAACAGAGCCAGATGAGTATAGACCAGTATCAATGCCTGTTTCTAAGTATTCTTTCCAAGTGCCGCTAAATTTTGATTCATAATATTGGAAATAATTATCAAATTCCGGAAATATCCATTTGTACTTTGCTTTATTAAATATTGAAATATCTTGATTCCACTTGTCACTACAACAAACTGCTAAATCTGCATCTAAATAATCTACCACATATTTATATAGGGAAGACCAGGTTGCTTCTCCACCACGAGGAGATCCTGCAAGAATTACTAAATAATCTTTCAATAAACACATTGTAATTAGATATTTTCATTATTTACTATTTCAACTTTATTTAATGTAGGATTGTAATGAGATGAGTGAAAAGTTAAATAAAACAAAAATTTTCCGACAGAAACCTAAAAATCTGAAATCAGAAGATGACAAATTATTTAATCATGAGTATCAAAAACACTTAAAAAATTCTAAAGTGAGGACTTTAAAAAATGTCTATATATCTGAATCAAAACTCAAAAAATATAAGTACTTTAGAATCCACGCCAAACAATGGCGGATGAATCCAATTAATTTTATTGATAAAATAATATATTTTATTAAAGATTTAAAAACTTTTTTATACGCTAGGGATAATTTTGAAATTGAAATCATCAAGACTGCTATTTGGGCAGTTGACTCAAGAAGTTATCAATATTTTCATTGGCTTACTGATGCCCTTCAAAGGATTGAAGCATCAAAAAAATACTACGAAAAAGGACCTTTGATTCTATTGCCAGGTTTTCAAAATTATCAATATATAAAAGATTCACTTGATATTTTGGGTATTGAATCATTAATCCTTGAAAATAATAAAAAATACTTTATAGAGGAATTGATTTTATCTGAAAGAGTATCTCCAGCTGGCAACTATAGAAAAGAATTAATAAATACTATTTCAAATAATTTCAAAAAAAACATTGAAAATTTAGAAGCAAAAAATGATTTTAAAAAAATTTGGGTAAGTAGACAGAATGCACTTAAAAGAAGGATTTTAAATTTTGAAGAAATAGAGCCCATACTTGAAAAAAATAATTTCAAAATTATTAATTATGAAAATCTTACATTTAGAGATCAGATAAAAATTTCAAATAATGCCCAAATAATTGGAGGAGTTCACGGTGCAGGGTTGACAAATATGATTTTTTTAAATAAAAATTCTTCAGTAATTGAAATTAGAGCCGAAGGTGACTCGTTAAATAATTGTTTTTTTTCACTCGCATCTGATATGGGACATGATTATTACTACTTTTTAGGATCCGCAGATAATGATAATTATTATGAGTCAAACTTACATATTGATCCAAAGAAGTTTGAAAATTTTTTAGAATCTATAGATTTTTAATATTTTTCTTGGATTATTCTTTCTTCACCCACTGTATCAATATTTATATGGTGATCAATTTGTTTAAACTGGTCTGCATCGTGCGTTGAGTTAATGATTGTAATATCTTTTTCTTGTAAAATATTGAAAATTAAATCTCTTGATTTATCATCAAGATTTGCGGTTGATTCATCCAGCAGCAATATCTCTACATCGGTAATTAATGCACGAATGAATGCTATTTTTTGCATCTGTCCTGAAGATAGACTTTTATTGTCAACAATTCTATCTAGATCGTAACCGCTTTCTTCTTTAAATGTATCAAAAAGCTTAAGCTCTTCAATAATACTTTCGTCAGATATTTCTTTATCATTACCATAAAGTATATTTTCTCTTAAAGAAGCACTAAATATTAATGGGGTTGCTCCAATATAGCCAAATTGATTACAATAAGCAGTTACTTGACCACTTTCAGAGTAAAAAACACCGGCGAGTAAACCTAGAAGTGTACTTTTGCCTGATCCATTAGCACCAGTTAATACAGTATGTTTATTTTTTCTAATCTCTAAACTGAGATTTTCAAAAATATAAACTTCACTATTGAAATATTTAAAATCTACATTCTCAAACTTCACTGCAGTATTTTTATCACTTTCTGTCATTTTAAAATTATGCTTATTGACATCATTTCTATTTTTTAAAAGTTCGGTCAACTTTGATAGATGAACATGAGAGTTTACAATTTTATTTACTGAAGTTGTTACAGTTCCTAATACTTGAAACAGTTTTAATGTAACACCAATAAAATCTAATGTTAGAGATTTTGCTAAATCGCTAATACCAACAACTATAGAAAGAATAAACATTGTTGCAAAACTTGGTAAATATCCGTTTAGTGATGTCCATTTAATATTTTTATAATCACTTTCATTAAGTGTTTCTAATGTATTTCTAAAGTTTTCAATTTCTTCTTCTTCCTTTTTCAACAACTTAATTAAAAACATGTTGTCTACTATTCTCTGAATTTCTTCACCTGAATATTTTGAAAAAACATATATTTCATGCATATATTTTCTTGCTCTGCCAATTAAAACTCGAATGGGATAAAACAATATGATAATTCCTACTCCAAAAGCAATAAATGAGTTTGCATCGGCAATAGTAAGGTAAGCTATATATGCAACTGTTTGAAGAATACTGTTTGCAAACCCTACCAAGTTCCCATAAAAAAATGAAACATGTCCAGCTAGTTGCCCAATATAAAAATATGCGTCTGCTACTGAGTAATTTCTTTTTTCAAAAACTTCTCTTAATAAATGAACCTTGATATTTCTAGTTACTCTCATTTCTAACTTCTTCATTGTCATACTTTGCGTATAAGTGAAAGCAAATCTTGCAATAACTAAGCATGGAACCAAATAAATATTATTTAGGAAAACCTCTACAACTGGACTAATTAAACCATCTTCCTCATATTGATCAGTGATAATTGCTGCAAAAATCACAATTAAAGCTACATCTGAAAATGCCGTTAATTGGGAAAGAAATACAACAGTAAATAATATGAGCTTTTTATTTCCAACACTTGTAATCTTTGAAGCATAAAAAACATCTTCTAATATTTCTTTGAATAATTTCACAGTTCAATTATAAGTTTGTAAATTTTTAAATTAATTATTAATAAGCCTATTGTGTATTTTTCTTTTATAAGTATTAATTTTTTTTCTCTTGTATTCAATAGTTTTTATTTGATCATAATAATTTTGGCATTCGTTTAGCGAAATTGAAATTTCTTTTGTTTTGTTTGCAGAACTAGTATTTTTTTCGTTTCTAATTCTATTAATCCAGTAATGAATATTTAACAATTCATTATTAATAGAGTAATTAAAAAAATTTTCAGTTAATTCGTAATCTGATAAATTCTCAAACCTATCAAAAAGAAACTTATCCGAATTGAAAACTGACTGAAAGTTGTAGTGGTTAGGAATTAATGGATAACTTCCAGCATATAAGGTTTCCCATATTCTATGCGAATCAATACCGTTCCCCCAAGGAGTTAAAACATATTGAAATTGGTTTAGTTTATTTAAATAATCAAAATTGTCTAATTTCATATCTTCAATATAAAATAAGTCATTGTCAGAAATAAGTTTTTTTAATTTACTTCTATGAAAATAATTTGTATTTATTTCAAAATTTACATAAATTTTTTTAATTTTTTTATCACAATATTGAAAATTTTTAAAGTGTGATTTTTGTAAATTTTTTGTGGAGTAATTATTGGCAAGACCTAGGGGTATTGATTTCAAAAATTTATCTTTATAAACAACATTCGTTGAATACAAAAAAGAAACAGAGTTAGGAGTTTTAGAAAATATTTTTTTATCTACGTAGTGATCAGTTTGTGTTGATATTATTTTAATATTTTTAAAATCTATGTTCTGTAACTTTTCAAATAAAGGTTCTAAAAAGTAAGAATTTGTAAAAATTACATCATTCTCTTTAAGCTCAAATATATCCTTAATATAGAATATTGATCTTTCATCCTCTTCAATTATTGATATGTTGTCTGATTTTAGGTATTTATATTGTTCTTTTGAAACAATTTCAGAAAAAACAATATCACAATTTCTGGCAAAATTGTAGCTTGATAGTATTTCATCTTCATTTATCGAATTAATATAAAGACTCATATATATAACTTTAGTATTGTAATTATATGTTAAATGTTTTTTATAATCCGAATTACTTCGTAAGTAATCAAAAGAAAATTTTTCTTACTAAACAGTTTAAATATTCAAAGTTTTTCAATTTATATATTTATATTTTATACAAATTTAATTTGCCTTATTCAGAAAATAAAATCTTTAGTGGTCCTCAAATGAGAGTAAACCATTTAATTAGAACTTTTCGAAAAAATAAAAATGTTACATTTAATTCAATTAAGAACAGTAGCTTTTATATTTTACAATTTGATGATTATGGAGAAAAGATTATGAAAAAGATAATAAATTCTAAGATACCGGACACAAAGATTTTAATTGGCCCGCTCTATTCACTAGAAATGGATAAAAAATTAACAAATTATATGAATCAATATCCCTTTATTAAAAAGATGGTTGCTTCTGATATAGCTTTACAATATCAAAATATAATTCACGGTAAAAATATAACCAAAAATATTTTTATATGTCCATCCGGAATTTGTTCATCAAATAATATATCACTTGATAAACAGTATGAAAAAGAATTTGATTGTTTAATCTACTTTAAAAAAAGAAATCCTGAAGAATTAGCTTTTGTTACTAACTTTTTAGATTCTAAAAA
>MDTG01062522.1_pt1 | contig 15724 bp, 14 predicted proteins | sample 811421 | NCBI WGS metagenome assembly MDTG01 (sample SAMN05326645, study PRJNA326480) | marine metagenome | isolation source: seawater | place: Pacific Ocean: South East | collected 2011
AATTGGCTCTATTAATTTCATAATTATTTTTTGAATTTTGAGTATTCTCTTCTTGTGCCTTAAAGGATCTATTTAAGTCAATGTCTACATATCTTAGGCCTTTTTCATATGCCAGAGGATTACCTATTATGTATTTATATTCAATATCATTATCTATAGATTTTTTTTTCCTTTTAAATTCATTCACCGCCCAAATAGGATTAATTTCATTCCCATGTGTTCCAGAAACAAGAAGTATTTTTTTAAAATTCATTTTTTCTTTAACAACCCAAGTTTATGCAAAATAAATTACTAATAAATTTTTCCAAGAAGTTCTGGTTTTGGTTTTGGAAAAAGTTGATGAATGGTTTTGCACCATCTGATGCACAAGGAAATTATAAAAGACCTAAAGGAATAAAAGTAAATAATGATTATGATATTAATAATCAAAATGGGACTATTTATTTACTAGTTGGCAATTCTTGCCCTTGGTGCCAAAGAGCTTTGCTTGTGTATCAAATAAGAAAATTATTCAAAAAAATAAATGTGATTTTTTTAAAAGCTGATTTGGAACATGGTGAATGGGTTTTTAATGGAAAATTTAAAGGTTACCAAAGACTTAGTGAAGTTTATATTAAAGCCCATAAACAAAAACTATTTAGGGCAACATTACCTTTATTGATTAACTTTGAAAATAATAAAATCAATATCTTGTCAAATGAGAGTTCACAAATAATTCGATTAATGAACTCAATCAGACAAAAATCACTACTTCAGTCATCACAAATTAGAAATTGCGACAAAAATATATTAGATTTAATCAATTCCGATATTAACGATGGAGTTTACAAGTGTGGTTTTGCGAGAAACCAATTATCATATGATATTGCAAGCAAGAATCTTTTCTCAGCTTTAAGTAAAATCGAGAAAACTTTATATAAAAATCAAGGTGATTGGATTTTGGGAGAGGAGTTAAGTTATGCAGATATTTATCTTTTCCCAACTCTAATTAGGTGGGAACTTATTTATAGCAAACTTTTTAAATGTACTGAAAAAGAAATATCAACTTTCGAGAGAATTATTGAATGGAGATTAAAGTTTTTCGAATTATCTAATGTACATAAAACATGTTTTGAAAATGAATGGAAAAAAGACTATTACAAAGCTTTATTTCCTTTAAATCCAAATCAAATCGTACCTGTTTTACCATCTTTAAAGAAAATAATAAAATCCGCTTCGTACTAAATTCAAATTTAAAAATTAGCCGTAAAAGATATGATGTTGTAATGAACACTTATTTTATTCACAGATAATGCACATTCATTTGAAATTAACTATGTTATATATGTCTACTAAAGCATGAAAAGCTGAAAATGAAATCCATTGACGAACACATTCAAAAAGATCAATCGGAAATCGAATCTGCCAAAGCAGAGGGCAATCTTCCAAAGGTCAGACATTTAACTGAAGAAATTAAGGATCTCGAAGAATACAAGGATCACCATCCCAATGATGAACATGATCCGAATGCATTGGAATTATTCTGTGATGCAAATCCCGATGAGCCTGAATGTTTAGTTTATGATGATTAAATTTTGATTGATCTTAACTACAAAAAAAGGGCTTAATTAGCCCTTTTTTTATTTTTTTTAATATTCCATATTAAAGTCTGATGGACTACTAGTAAGAGAACAAACCACAGACTCTTCATTTTTCATTTCTTTAATTTCTACAATAGGTCTACCCATTTTTTTCAGAACCTCAATATCTTGTCTAGTTTGACATCTTGCGATTATTTTTCCTTGCTCATCAAAGCAACTGTAAAAATTCATATGTTGTGTAAAAGCAGTATTTTATTTATGGCTAATTTTGCAAATTAAATCAAGTGTTTTTATTTACAAATTAAAACTTAATAAGGATTAAATTCTATTCCATACCTCAGAAAGTAGTGAAGATAAGCCTTTTTGTAAAGATGAAGAAATAACTAAAACTTTTTTTTGCGATAAATTTTCTAACTTTTTCGTGATTATTCTCAAATAATGATCATCTACAAGTTCCATCTTGTTAAGTACAACTATTCTCTCTTTATCTAGAAGACCTTTGCCGTATTTTTTTAATTCTTTTTCAATTATCTCAAAATCTTGAATAGGATTTTCTGCAATCACGTCAATTAAATGTATTAATATTTTGGTCCTTTGAATATGTCTTAAAAAATCATGTCCTAAACCTATACCATCGGCTGCTCCAGATATTAATCCAGGTATATCTGCAAAAAGACAACCATTACCATCTGCTTTTCTTACTACACCTAAGTTCGGGATTAGAGTTGTAAAAGGATAGTTAGCTATTTTTGGTCGTGCGGATGATAAGACAGAAATTAAAGTACTTTTACCTGCATTTGGGAGTCCAATAATGCCCACTTCAGCAAGAAGTTTTAATTCTAATTGCACCTCCCATACCTCTCCTTCTTGACCTTCAGTGAAAGATTCCGGGGCTCTATTTTGATTACTTAAATAATAAGCATTACCATGACCACCTCTACCACCATAGGCAATAGTTATCTTTTGCTTGTCTTCAGTTAAATCCCCTAAAATTATACCGGTTCTAGAATCTCTAATTTCTGTCCCACAAGGTACTTTGAGTACTGTATCCTCCCCTGAGGCGCCAGATCTTTTATTAGGGCCTCCTTTACAGCCATCTTTAGCAAATATTTCTCTTTTGAATTTAAAATCTAAAAGTGTTTGAAGATTACTATCAGCAATTAGGACTATTGAACCACCCTTCCCACCATTACCTCCTGAAGGTCCTCCAGCAGGAACAAATTTTTCTCTTCTAAATGAAACTATTCCATTTCCGCCTTTTCCAGCTTTAAAAATAATATTGGCTTGATCAATAAATTGCACTTAATAAAGTATGTATAATTTCTCTTAGTATTCTAAATTTTATTTTATCCATACAATACTGCAACCTTGTCCACCCTCATTGTTTGTAGCATCTTCAATTTTATCAACATAATCTAAATCTGATAACCATGCTCGCAAGCCTTTTTTTAATTTTCCAGTTCCAATCCCATGGACAATCCATAAGGGGCCATGAAACTTTCTAATCTTATCTTCAATAAGCATTTCTGCTTCATGAACTCTGAATCCCCTTACATCAATAGTATTTCTGCTAGTTCTAATTTTTGAAAATGAGAAGTCTTCTCTTACAGATCTAATTTCAATTTTAGTATTTTTGAAATTCGGCTTCTCGCCATTAATTCCCTCAAAGTCATTTACCGTTAATGTACTTCTAAATGAACCACATTTAACTTCGAAGAATCCTTCTTTTCTATCAAGATCTATTATTTTCCCAATACTATTTAAACTTTTTATTTTTATTAAATCACCTATCTGAGGTTTCCAAGATATTGAGTTTTCAACATTTTCCTTAATCAGATGTTCTGTCTCAATTTCTTTTAACCTTTGTCCAATGATCCTTGAATCTTCTCCATTTGCATTTTGATCTCTCAGCTTCTTTATTAAGTTTATTACCTCCTTTTTAGCGGTAATAATATTTTTTAATAATTTTTGCCTTTCATTTTCCTGAATTTTTTCTGCATTAATTTTTTGAAATTCATAATTCTTCTTCAATTCATCATACAATATTTCAGTTCTTGCAATAAGTTCGGCTGCAGCTTCTGCTGATTTTTGTTGTTTAGCCCTCTCCACCTCTAATCCTTTAATAATGTTGTTGATATTCTCAACTTCTTTTGGTTTCAAATAATTTGCAGCTTGATTAAGTATTTTCTCATCTAAGCCAATTCTCTTGGAGATTGACAAAGCATTGCTTCTTCCAGGAATACCCCAATTCAGAGTATATTTTGGCTGAAAAGATTCTTCATCAAAGGCTACTGAAACATTCTCAAATCTAGAATCACTGTATTTTAATGCTTTAATATCTCCATAATGCGTAGTTGCTAAAGTGATATCAGATCTATCTGCAAATTCTTTTAACAGAGCAATTGCAAGTGCAGTGCCTTCAAGTGGATCAGTACCAGATCCAATTTCATCTAATAAAACAACTGACAGGCCATTCTTATGCTTAAGAGATTCCATAATTTTTTTAATACGGGATATATGGCCACTAAAAGTAGATAAATTTTCTTCAAGAGATTGATCATCACCGATATCGACAAAAATATTTGGACAAAAGGGAATAGTAGGATTATCACTTGAAGGAATAAATAATCCTGATCTTGCCATTAATAGAGCTAAACCAAGACCTTTTAAAGCTGCTGTTTTACCTCCAGTATTTGGACCAGTAATAGCTACAACTTTGATATTTCTATTTATGTAAAAATCAATAGGTATTGGAACAGGAGCTCCTTTTTTTTTATTTTCCCAAATCAATAAAGGATGAGTAAAACCTATTAAGGAAACAATTGGATTTTTTTCAAAAATTGGAACTTTACCTTCAATCCATTTTGAATATCTTGCACGAGTTAAAGCGTTTTCTAATTTCAACAAAATATCGGACATAGAATTAAGACTTTGAGAATTATCGCTAATAATTTGAGACCATTTTTGAAGTAATTTAAACTCTTCGCCCATAACCATAGCCTCTAAAGAAGCAATTTTATTTCCTTTATTTACTATATTTTCTGGTTCAAAATATATCGTATTCCCAGAAGAAGAAGAATCATGAATTATTCCTTTGAATTTATCTGCAAATTGAACTTTTATTGCTAAAACTGGCCTGCCATATCTATCTCCAATAGTAGTATCTTGTATATAAGATGAATTTTTTTGAATAAATCTATCAACTAATGATTTTCTTTCTGATTTTTTTTGTAATACTTCCTTTCTGAGATCAGCTAATTTATCACTTGCCTTATCTGAGATCCTACCATTAGATTCGATACCATTTTTTAAGATCTTTTCAATGTTATTATTGTCGACTAAATTCTTTATAATTGATGAAATATAGGGTCTTTCATCAAAATTCAATAATAATTTTTTTAATTTCTTAGCGACAGAAATTGTCTCAGCTATTTCTAACAAGTCAGAAGAACTAATTACACCTCCCTTAGAACAAATTTCAATATTCTCACCAATATCATGTACACCAGATAGGCTAAAAGAGTTAGCTAAGTTATTTTCCCACTCATTAATTTCTATCGTTTCATTCAGTAATCTTTTTGAGACTTCATATTCCGATGGAATTTGAAAACCTAGAATTGCTCTTTTACCCATTACTGTAGAGGCAAATGAGGATAAATGAACCTTTAATGTGTCCCATTCTAAGAGACCTATAGATTCGTCTGATAAGGATCTATTTGAATATAAGTTCATAGAATAATTTTTCTATTGCATATAAAGAAAAATAATCAAGTATTTGATTGAATCCCATTAGGTGGAACATAAAGCATTTCAAGCCAGTTTCCTTCTGTATCTTGCATATAAAAAGAAGCTGTTCCATCTCGATGTTCATGAACAGGACCTACTTTTGTTCCTGATTCTTTTAAATTACTTTGTATATTAACCACTTCTTCTTTATCTTCAAAATGGAAAGCAAAATGTGGTCCTGCAGTTTTATAACTGGGACTTAACAAAGCCAAACCATCTTTGTTTTTGCCAGCCTCTAAATAACACCAATCCTTATCATCCCAAATCAAAGTCATCCCTAATTTTATATAGAAAGATTTGGCCCTTTCGAGATCCTTCACTCTAAGAGCAATATGTCCAATCCTTTGTACTCCTTGTGAACCCTTAAAAAGCAAAACAATAAATCATATATTTATTAAAGAATAAACCAAAATTTTCTAATTAATGAGTTTTTATCTTTCCTTCAACCATTTAGATGCATCACAAGCATGATAAGTAAGAATTAATTTTGCTCCTGCTCTTTTAAAACTAAGTAACGTCTCTAAAACAATATCTTTTTCATTAATCCAATTTTTGATGGCAGCAGATTTTACCATTGAATACTCACCACTTACGTTATAAGCAGCTATTGGTTTATTTGAAAAAGTACTTAGTCTATATACTATGTCTAGATAAGAGATGCCTGGTTTAACCATCAAAATATCAGCTCCCTCATATTGATCCAAAGCTGATTCAATTAAAGCCTCATTCGCATTGGCAGGGTCCATTTGATAAGTAGACTTATTATTTGGAATTATTTTCTTATTATTTTCCTTTGGAGCAGAATCTAAAGCAGTCCTAAAAGGACCATAATAAGCAGATGAAAATTTTGCAGTGTAACTGATAATTCCGACATCACAAAATCCTTCATTATCAAGAGCTGATCTTATAGCGCCAACTCTCCCATCCATCATATCGCTTGGACCAATAAAATCTGCTCCAGCTCTTGCTTGGGTTAAAGCTTGTTTTTTTAAAATATTGATAGTTTCATCATTCAATATTATTCCATTTTCATCGACCAATCCATCATGCCCATCGCAAGAATAAGGATCCAAGGCAACATCAGTCATTATTGCCATTTCAGGAATCTCTTTTTTTAATATTTGAATAGCTTTAGGTATTAAACCCTTTTCATTGAAGCATTCTGCTCCATCTTCTGTTTTTAGGCTATCTTTGATTTTTGGAAAAATAACGATACATCTTATACCTAATTCCCAAGCTCTAGTAACTTCTTTTATTAAACCATTCATATCCCATCTATAAATTCCTGGCATTGCTGAAATTTCTTCTTTAAAATCTTCTTCATGAATAAATAATGGATATATAAAATCCTCAGGCCTGAGATGATTTTCTCTTACCATTTCCCTAATTGCTTCAGTTCGTCTTAACCTCCTAGGTCTAATAATTGAATTCATTATTTTACTTTATATATTTTTAGTAATAGTAAATGATGATAAACAATATGATAATTTTTGGAATTTTTATTTATAAAGATATTTTTCTAAATTTCTTCGAAATATGAATAATTCAGATCTTTTTTCTGAAATTTAGCCCAACAAATTTTTTAATATTTTTCAAATTTTTGACAAAAAGTAGATGTTACACGATAAAATTTTCTTCTACACAATCATCTAGGAGTTTTTCTTGCAATTAATTCACGGATTGAACTTTAAAAATATTAAAGGTGACATTTTAGGGGGTATAACCGCTGCAGTTGTAGCGCTACCTCTTGCACTAGCTTTTGGCGAAACAGCTTTAGGTAATGGAGGAGCAATTTACGGTCTATATGGAGCAATAATAGTTGGCTTTATGGCTGCTCTTTTTGGCGGGACACCTTCTCAAGTGACGGGACCAACAGGACCCATGAGCATGGCAGTACAAACACTATGTGGAACCTTAGTTGTAGCAACAACTATTGGAGAGTCAGCTAAAGAATTAACTGCTGCAGAAATGGCTCCACTAATTATGGGTGCTGTAGTCCTGGGAGGTTTATTCCAGATTCTATTTGGAATTCTTCGGTTAGGGAAGTACATCACATTAGTCCCCTATTCTGTAGTTTCTGGCTTTATGTCAGGAATAGGTTTCATTATTATTTGTACACAATTAGGTAACCTCATTGGCATTGGCCAGGTTAAAGGAGCATGGAATTCTATTCAATTTTTTGGAAATAACTTAACTTCCTATAACGGAATGGCTATTGCCGTTTCACTTATGACTGTAGCTATAGTTTTTATAACACCAAAAAAAATCAGTCAATATATCCCTTCTCCACTACTAGCTCTTTTGCTTGTTACTCCTATTTCAGTAATATTCTTTAATGACAACAGAATTTCTGAAATGGGTAAAGATATTCTGCTGCCAAGAATAGGCGAAATACCAAGTGGAGGATTGGAATTCAAGGTTCCTAATTTAAATAATAATTTAGGACCAATTATTCAGGGTGGGTTAATTCTCGCAGTACTAGGAGCAATTGATTCATTACTGACTTCTTTAGTAGCTGATAATATTACTCAAACTCGTCATGACTCTAATAGAGAATTAATTGGACAAGGTATCGGAAACGCTGTTACAGGTTTTTTTAGCGGCTTACCTGGTGCTGGAGCCACTATGAGGACAGTTATAAACGTCAAGTCAGGTGGGAGAACTCCTATCTCAGGCATGACTCATTCAATCATACTTTTGGTGGTGCTTGTAGCCGCTGGTCCCTTAGCAGCTCAAATTCCAAAAGCATTATTAGCAGGAATTTTACTTAAAGTTGGTCTAGATATAGTTGATTGGAGATTCTTACTTAGAGCTCATAAACTCTCCTTAAAGACAGCAGCAGTTATGTATGGCGTCCTTTTAATGACAGTATTTTGGAATCTTATAGGTGCTGTATTGATTGGAGTTTTCGTTGCAAATATGCTTACTATCGATTCGATTACAGAAACTCAACTAGAGGGCATGGATCAAGACAACCCATTAGGTAGTAATTCAAGAAACATGTCCCTATTAACATCTGAAGAGCAAGCACTAATCGACAAATGTGGTGGAGAAGTTATGTTATTTAGATTAAAAGGTCCACTTAGCTTTGGAGCTGCTAAAGGCATTACTGACAGAATGATGTTAGTAAGAAATTATAAAGTTCTAATTTTGGATATTACTGAGGTTCCTCGACTCGGAGTTACCGCTTCACTTGCTATTGAAGATATGATGCAAGAGGCTAAGAATAATTCTAGGAAGGCTTTCGTTGCTGGTGCTAATGAAAAAGTCAAAGAAAGGTTATCCAAATTTGGTGTTGACGGAGTAATAGTTGAAACGAGAAAAGAGGCATTGTTAGCAGCATTAGATGAAATTAACAAATAGTTTATGGAAATCAGTCCAATACTACAAAATGTATTAGCCCCGCCTGTCCTTTTCTTTTTGATAGGAGCAATTTCGGTATTTTTTAAATCTGATTTAGAAATACCTGCTCCCTTACCAAAACTTTTTTCTTTATATCTCCTCTTAGCGATCGGATTTAGGGGAGGGATTGAAATTCAGAAAAGTGGCTTTACTGATCAAGTTTTACCGACCTTAGGTGCTGCAATATTAATGTCACTGATGATTCCATTAATTGGATTCCTAGTTTTGCGCTACAAGTTTAATGTTTTTGACTCTGCTGCAATTGCAGCAGCTTATGGTTCTATTAGTGCGGTAACTTTCATAACTGCAGAAAGTTTTTTAGACAGTCAAAATATAGATTTCGATGGATTTATGGTTGGAGCTTTAGCTTTAATGGAATCTCCAGCAATTATAGTTGGATTACTGCTTGTAAAATTTGCCGCCCCAGAAAACAGACCCAATTCACGAAAGATGCATCTTAGAGCAATACTTCATGAATCTTTTTTAAATGGATCAGTTTATTTATTGCTTTCAAGTCTAATAGTTGGATTTCTTATTGCTTTAAGTAACCCTTTGGGTATTGAAAAAATGGAGCCTTTTACTAAAGAATTATTTTATGGTGCAGAATGTTTTTTCTTATTAGATATGGGCATAGTTGCAGCTCAAAGATTACCAAGGCTCAAAAAAGCTGGTTCATTCCTAATAGGATTTGCAATTTTTATGCCATTATTTAATGCTGTCATAGGTGTTTTTGTAGCAAGATTTTTATCTCTAGAACCTGGCAATGCGCTTCTTTTTGTGGTTTTATGTGCAAGCGCTTCATATTTAGCGGTTCCTTCTGCTATGAGGATGACTGTTCCAGAAGCTAAATCAAGTTACTATATTTCAACTACATTAGGTTTGACTTTCCCATTTAATATTGTTATTGGAATTCCAATATATATGAGCTTAGTTAAAACAATTATTCCACTACCCACTTTATAAAAAATGAAAAGATTAGACCTAATATTTAGCGAAAGAGAACTTGATGCAATTATTAAAACTTTAGAAAAAGCTAATGTTCCTGGATATACAATAATGAAGCATGCTACTGGGAGAGGTCCAGAAAGATTTGTTACTGAAGATATGGAATTTACAGGATTAGGAGCAAATGCACATGTAATCGTTTTTTGTGAACAAGAAGTAATTGATCAAATGAGAGAAAATATTAGGGATGATTTAAGTTACTATGGAGGAGTTGCTTATATTTCAGAAGCAACGCCACTTTAAAAACAGGCATTAATAAGTTACTTAAGAGTGGATCCAATCTACCCTTATATTTTTCCTACTATTTAGATATCTATCAATTGACATCGCAGCAATACATCCATCCGATGCAGCAACAACTGCTTGCTTAAATGGTGTATTTCTAATATCACCAATAGCCCAAACCCCATCAGAATTTGTAGACATGAAATCGTCTACTATTACACCACCATCTTCTTTTAATGCAATTTGATCTCCTAAAAAATCAGTAATTGGCTTAGATCCACTCATATAAACGAATACTCCTTCTAAATCAAGATTAATAGGATTTTCTTTCTCTTTATTTTTTACGATTACTCCATTAACTCCCATATCGTTTCCCAATATTTCTAATAATCTTGTTCGACTCCAATGTTTAATATTTGAGTGACCCATCAATTCCATTGCCTCTTCGTTCTCTGGTTTTGGGTCACTAGATGTAATCCAATGCACTGTTGAAGCAAATTTAGTAAGTACGGTAGCCTCCTCAATCGCTTCTTTATTAACTCCTACAACAGCCACTTCTCGATTTTTATAAAAAGCTCCATCGCATGTTGCGCAATAACTAACACCCTTGCCAAGAAAATCTGATTCTCCCTTGAAAGAAGCAGGCCTACCCATTGCGCCACTTGCCAAAACAAGTGCTTTGGCCTTGAAAGTTCCCTCAGGAGTATAAACCTTTTTCCATCCTTCACTGGTATCTATTCCAAAAACTTGGGCTCTTCTATAATCTGTTCCATATTGAACAGCTTGTTCTCTCATCAAAGTAAGTAGTTTTTCACCGCTAATATCAACAGGTACACCAGGGTAATTTGCTATCTGATGAGTTATTGCTAAAGCACCTACAGATGGATTTTTATCTAAGATTACAGTTTTCAGATTAGAACGAGAGGTGTAAAGTGCACAAGTACATCCAGCTGGACCGCCGCCAATGATAACAACATCTGACTCAATAATTTCCAATTTAGTAAAACTCCTTTGATAGGTAACTAGATGAGTTTCTGGTTAGAATAAATTTGAATTTTAAATTCCAACCTTATTTATAGATATAAGTTAAGAGAAAAAATATAAAAAAGCATTATATAGATACAAACATACATAGGAAAGACTAAAAAATTGACTTTTAAAAATGCTCAGTTTCCTGAATTGTTCTCAATTGATCTATTATTGATTCATAGGTAGATATGCATTTCTAGAAGGCCTTTAAATTATTCATGACTAATTCTGATTATCTTTTAAAAGCTGCTATAAAGAAGGTAACTGAAAAATTAAACGAGATATTAGTAGATAAAATTGAAGAAGCTTCAAATATTGCACAGGATGCTCCAGACATTATTAAAAAAGAATTCGACACACTCAAAGAATCGATAATTGAAGAAGCTACAAAGATGGAAAACGAGTTCAATACAAAAAAAAAATCAACTTCAGAGGCTAATTTGGATCCTGAAATAGGTAAAGTTTTAAACGAAATTAGGACTATTGACAAACAAATTGAAAAATTAAATAAACAAATAAATAATCAAATATCATGACAAATCGAATGGTTAATACCGAATTAAAAAAAATTAAAAGAGCCTTTCTTATATGGACAAATCTGTTTTTACTTCTTTTAACTTTATGGTTAGATAGCTTAAAATTTAAACTCTTCAAAACAAATTCCGAAAAGAAAAATAAGATTCAGATAAAACGGGCTAAATGGTTTACTAATAAATTAATTGAGCTTGGTTCCGCTTTTATAAAAATCGGTCAATTATTGTCCGCAAGACCTGATTTAATTCCCAATACATGGATTCAAGAGTTATCCAAATTACAGGATCAAGTTCCAAAATTCTCATTTGCTTTAGTTGAAGAAACTATAAAAAAAGAACTGGGAACAAAGTTTAGTGAAATAGAAAAAATCAATAATAATCCAATAGGTTCAGCTTCATTAGCACAAGTGCACAGAGCAAAATTAAAGAATGGCAAAGAAGTTGTTTTTAAAGTTCAAAGACCCAATTTAAAGAGTTTATTTGTTACTGATTTGAATATCATGCAACAAATTGCTTCCATATTGCAAAGGAATAAAAATTGGAGCCGAGGAAGAAATTGGGTTGAAATAGCAAAAGAATGTCGAAAAGTTCTATTAAAAGAACTAGACTTTAACTGTGAAGCTCAATATGCAGCAAGATTTAGGCAACAATTTCTTGATGATGAAAATGTAAAAATTCCTGAAGTAATTTGGGATATGAGCAGTGAAAAAGTTCTTTGTTTAAGTTATTTAGAAGGTATAAAGATCAGTGAAATAGAAAAATTACAAGCTAATGAGATTGACTTAAAAAAGATTGCAGAAATTGGAGCAATTAGCTACCTAAAACAATTAGTAAATTACGGTTTTTTTCATGCAGATCCTCATCCAGGGAATTTAGCAGTTTCAAATTCAGGAAAATTAATCTTTTATGATTTCGGAATGATGGGGAACATATCAAATAATCTACAGACTAGATTAGGAGGTATGGTAAAAGCTGCCGCTTTAAGAGACGCTTCATCACTTGTAAGTCAATTGCAACAAGCTGGCTTAATTTCAAAAGATATTGATATAGGTCCAGTTAGAAGATTAGTAAGATTAATGCTAAAAGAAGCCTTAACTCCGCCTTTCAGTCCAAATATCATTGACAAATTATCGGGAGATTTGTATGAGTTGGTTTATGAAACTCCATTTCAACTACCTGTAGATTTAATATTTGTCATGAGAGCATTGTCAACTTTTGAAGGTGTTGGCAGAATGCTTGATCCAGATTTTAATCTTGTATCAATTACTAAACCTTATCTCATAGAACTTATGACTTCAAATAATCAAACTCCTAATGATTTAATTAATCAATTTGGCAGACAAGTTGGTGAATTAGGCTCTAAAGCTGTAGGAATACCAAAAAGAATAGATGAAAGTCTAGAAAGATTAGAGCAGGGAGATTTACAACTTCAAATAAGGATGGGTGAATCTGATAGACAATTTAAGAAAATGTTTACAGCTCAAAAAACTGTAGGTCATTCAATCCTCATTGGAAGTTTATCAATAGCATCAGCTCTTCTAGTAACTAAAAAACAAAATAATTTTGCATTATTACCATTAATTTTTGCAATGCCTATAAGTATTGATTGGATAAAATGTCAATTAAGCATGAGAAAAGGTTCGCGCCTTGAAAAACTTAAACAGTAAGAAGTTATATCCTTTTCGGACCTAATCCCTCAGCCCCCGCAAATCTTGCTTGATTACCCAATTCTTCTTCTATTCTTAATAGCCTATTGTATTTAGCAATCCTTTCACTTCTACTAAGAGAACCAGTTTTAATTTGGCCAGATCTTGTTGCAACAGACAAATCAGCAATTGTAGTATCTTCAGTCTCACCACTTCTATGACTTATAACACTTGTAAATCCTGCAATTTTAGCTACTTCAATAGCCTCTAAAGTTTCAGTTAATGTTCCAATTTGATTAACTTTTATAAGAATAGAATTCGCTGATTTCTCGATTATCCCTTTTCTTAACCTTTTAGTATTAGTAACAAATAAATCATCACCAACTAACTGAACTTTGTTACCCAGCTCTTTATTTAATTCTGACCAACCTTCCCAATCATCCTCTGCCAAACCATCCTCTATTGAAACAATTGGATAATTCGAAACCAATTTAGAAAGATATACAATCATTTCAGAACTTGTTAAACCTTTACCCTCGCATGTATAAGTACCATCACAATAAAATTCAGTACTAGCCACATCTAAAGCAAGAGAGACTTGCTCACCAGGAACAAATCCAGCCTTTTCAATAGCTTCCAAAAGCAAATCTCCTGCTTCTTCACTTGAAGATAAATCAGGAGCAAAACCTCCTTCATCCCCTACGGCAGTAGATAAACCCTTTTTATTAAGTAACGATTTTAGCGAGTGAAATATTTCAGTCCCCATCCTAAGTGACTCACTAAAACTTTGTGCTCCATGAGGTACAAGCATAAATTCTTGAAAATCAAGGCTATTTGGTGCATGAGCACCACCATTAATCACATTCATTAAAGGTACCGGTAGAAGATTAGATAATGGATCTCCAAGGTACCTATAAAGTGGGATATCTAAAGCATTTGAAGCGGCTCTTGCATTAGCTAGACTCACCGCAAGTATTGCATTGGCTCCTAGATTTGATTTATTGGGAGTACCATCAATTTCAATCATTAGGTTATCTACAGCTGTTTGATCTAAAGCTGATAATCCACATAAAGCTGGCGAAATAGTCTCATGAATTTTATTAATAGCGCCTAAAACACCTTTACCCATATATTTCAAACCGCCATCTCTTAATTCATGGGCCTCATGAGCACCTGTACTTGCTCCACTAGGGACAATTGCTTTACCAATAGCTCCACATTCCAAGTATACTTCTGCTTCTACAGTGGGGTTGCCTCTTGAGTCAAGAACTTGTCTTGCCTCAATAGTATCAATAAGAAAATCAATAGTTTCTTTCACAATTTAATAATTACTATTTTTAATCCTATAAATAGCTGAACTATTTGGCTAATATCTGAAATATATATGAGTTAATCAAAATTTTTTTTTTGATTTCAAAACAAGTTATCCAAAATCATTCACTTTTACCTGGAAAAATCTGAAAAAAAAACTTCAAAACAAAATTTTTCGAAATTTCATCTTATAATTTAAAGATTATGGATAATTACTCAAAGTAATCTTAACTAAGACAATGATCAATGATCATCTATAACTTCTTATAGTTTATGAGAGACACTCTTACATCGAATCCAGAACTTTTTAGTGATCTCAGTTGGAATCTTCTTCTGCTTGGAGAAGAAACAGCAAAAAAATGGGATCATAGCGAATTTAATATTGAACATATTATTCATACTTTGTTTACGTCTAGTGAATTTTTTGCATTTATAGAAAAATTATCAATCGATCAAGATACAGTTTTAGACATCACAGAAGATTTTTTAGAAGAAACTCCAATAAATGAATCCGATATTTTCACCATTGGAGAGGATTTAGAAATTTTATTAGATAACGCAAATCAGATAAAAATCCAATGGGGTTCAAAATTAATAGAGATACCCCACTTATTAATTGCTCTAGGAAGAGATTTGAGAATAGGTAATTACGTATTTCAAGAAGGTAACCTCTCAGTGGAGAAATTAGAAGAAGAATTAAAGTTCTTTCCAAATATTAATCAATCAAGAAATTACATTGCATTAAAAAAACCAGAAACAGAAGATAATCAAATCAATCTAGAAGAACCTAAAGAGAATTTATTAGAACAAGAAAAAGCTATAGTTAATATTCCAAAAAGTGACCTTAAGATCCAGCCAGTTAAACGAGTTCAAGAAAATGTCAGTGCTCTGTCTCTTTATGGAAAAGATTTAACGAATTCAGCTCAAAAAGGTTTACTTGATCCCGTTATAGGAAGAGAAAATGAAATAAATAATTTAATGCGAGTTCTATCCAGAAGAAACAAAAACAATCCCATACTTATTGGTAATCCTGGAGTAGGCAAAACCTCAATAGCAAGATTATTAGCGCAATTAATTACAGAGAAGAAAGTTCCTGATTCTTTAAAGAATTTCAAAATTATTTCTCTGGACCTAGGTGCGCTTGTTTCAGGGACGAAATTTAGAGGACAACTAGAAGAAAGACTTACTTTAATACTTGAAGAACTAA
>MDTG01085119.1_pt1 | contig 15723 bp, 16 predicted proteins | sample 811421 | NCBI WGS metagenome assembly MDTG01 (sample SAMN05326645, study PRJNA326480) | marine metagenome | isolation source: seawater | place: Pacific Ocean: South East | collected 2011
CACGTTGATAGGCTGGATGTGGAAGCGCAGTAATGCGTGCAGCTGACCAGTACTAATAGCTCAATTGGCTTGATTTATGCACTGAAAAAAATTTTGTTAAATCGAAATTATTTAAATAAAAAAAATATATTTTAAAAAATCGATTTATAATTGTTATTATAAAACATTATCATGAAATCGTTTGTTTATTTTATTCTTGTTTATTTAAATTTAATAAAACCCAAGTACAAAATTTCAAATGAAATAAATTTTGAATTTTAAACATATCTGTATATTCTAATTACATTATGAGTAGAATAAAAAAATTAAAATTTGTATTTTTTTTTAATAGTATTAGAGGTTATAAAATAATTGATCATTTCCAAAAAAAAAAGTTAAAAATTCAACATATATTTGTTGCTAAAAAATTTTTAGATAAAAAAGTTATATATTCGTTAAAAAAAAAAAAATTAAACTTCACAATTATTGATTCATTAAAAAATAAAACAATAATTCAAAATTTGGCAAAATGTGATTTTGCTTTGATATGCGGGTTTCCATTAATTTTCAAAAAAGAAATGATTGATCTCCCAAAGAAAGGTTTTTTAAATTGTCACGCAGGTTTACTACCAAAGTACAGAGGAGGGTCGCCTTTAAATTGGCAACTAATTAACAATGAGAAATACTTTGGGATATCAATTTTAAATGTAAAAAAAAAAATAGATAGTGGTGAAATCGTGGAAAGTAAAAAATTTAAAATATTAAAAAAATATGATATTGGAGACTTACATAGGATTTCAAACGAAGCTTTCCCCAAAATGTTAGTTAACGCCATAAATAAAATTCTAAATAAAAAAAAGCTAAAAAAATTAAATTTTAGAAATAGAAAATATTTTAAGCAAAGATCTGAGAAGGACTCTATTTTATACTTTGGTAAAAAAAACTTCATTGATGCAAATTGTTTTGTAAGAGCACTACAAGATCCCTACCCAAATGCATATATACTTTATAAAAATAGAAAATTAAAAATTAAATCAATAAAACTATCAAAACTTTATTTAAAACCAGGTGAAATCTTAGTTAATAATAATAAATTTTTTTTAGGATTTAAGGATAAAACCGGTCAAATATTTTCTAAATAGCAAATATAACAAAATACCCATAAAATTATAATAATAGTGGCTTTTTAAGAATTAGCTTGACTGTTCAATGAATGAACATTATGTTGTTCAAAATTTGAACAATGAGTGAAAATCAAGATCATTTTAACCTGTTAAGAAAAATACAAAAAAAATCAAACTATAGCCAAAGAGAATTAGCAGAAGAACTAGGTTTTAGCCTTGGCAAACTTAATTATTGCATTAAGGCAATCAAAAAAAAAGGATTAATTAAACTTCAAAATTTTAACAATAAATCAAATAAATTTAAATATCTACAATATGTTATCACACCCAAAGGAATGGCAGAAAGAACAAGATTAACTTTGAGTTTTATGAAAAGAAAAATGAAAGAATACGATGAACTGAAAAAAGAATTAGGAAAGAATAAATAAAATGTGGGTTATTTTAAAATTTGATAAAAAAAAATTAGAATTTATGAAGAAAAACTTGCAAAGAAAATTAAATAAAAAATGTATTTTTTATTGTCCAAAATTAAAAATTAGAAAACAAAATAATGTTGAAACTGAAATACGTTTGTTAGATGATTATTTGTTTTGTTTTAATGAAGAATTTAGAGATAAAAATTTTATGAATAATTTAATGTTTGTTAGAGGTCTTAAATACTTTCTAAACGGATACAATAACTCACAAGAAAAAATAACAAAGTTTATAAAAAAATGTAAACAATTAGAAAACGCAGAAGGATATATTAATCAAAACATTTTAGAAATAATAGAGAACAAGAAATATAAATTTTTATCTGGACCTTTTTATAATCAAATTTTTAGCGTTTTGCAGCTTCAAAAACATAAAATTAATATTCTAATTGGCAATTTAAAAACATCTATAAATAAGGAAAGATATTTAATTTATCCAATTTGAATTGTAATTTATTATATGGCTAATTGTAAAATTCGAATTTTGCAAAGTGCGGAGCTATGCCTAATTCCAAAAAATTTAGAAAGGAAACTTAATGATTGCAATTATTCAAGCTAGATCAAATTCAAAAAGATTAAGAAATAAAGTTATGAGACTTATCAATAACAAAACCATGATAGCTCACGTGCATGATAGGATAAAAAAAAGTAAATCAATTAAAAAAATATTTGTAGCAACATCAAAAAACAAAACAGATGATAAGTTAGTAAGTCATTTAAAAAAAAAGAAAATAAATAGTTTTAGAGGAGATTTGAATAATGTTGCTAAAAGACTTTTGAGTTTAGCTAAAAATAAAAAAGCAAAATATTTTATAAGAATAAGTGGAGATAGCCCACTAATTGATTATAAAATAATAGATAGAGCTTGTAGACTTTTACTAAAATCTAAAAATAAGTATGATATAATTACTAATTTATTTCCTAGAACTTTTCCAAAAGGTCAATCTGTTGAAATAATTAAAACTTCTACTTTAAATCGAAACATTAAGAATTTTTCTAAAGATGAAAAAGAGCATGTAACGAAATATTTTTATAATAATGCACCAAAATTTAAAATTAGAAATTTTTATTTTAATGGGATAAAAAAAAAAATTAATCAATCAGTCGATACAAAAAAAGACTTAACTTTACTGATTAAAAAATTTAAGGATAAGTTATAAAAATTAATAAAATGAAAATTAAAGCAGCAATTATAGGTATGGGTATTGGTGAAAAGCATTTGTATGCGATTGATAAGTATCGTGGAAGCAGTGTAAAAATTATATGTGAAAAAGATAAAAAAAAAATAAATATTCTTAAAAAAAAATATTCAAATAAAATTATTACATCAAATGAAAATATTATTTATAAGGACAAAGATGTTAATTTAGTATCAATAGCAAGTTATGATAATTGTCACTACAAACAAATAGTTGATTCAATTAAAGCACACAAAAATATTATCGTTGAAAAACCTATGTGTCTTAATGAAAAACAATTAAAACATATAAAGAAACTCTTGGAAAAAAATAAACAGGTAAAAATAACTTCAAATTTAGTTTTGAGAGTCAATTCTCTGTTTAATAATTTTAAAAATAAAATTAAGAAAAGTAAAATTTATTATGTTGAAGGTGATTACATATGGGGCAGAAAATATAAATTATTAGATTGGAGATCAAAAATTAAAGATTACTCTTTAACCCTTGGCGCTGGAATACATATGATAGATTTAATTATGTGGCTAACTAATTCAAAACCAATATCTGTCTATGCTATTGGAAATAAAACTGCTACATTAGGAACAAAATTTAAAAAAGAAAGTTTAATAGTTATATTATTTAAATTTCCAAAAAATATTATAGTTAAAATCACAGCTAATGGCGGTGCTATCTTCGATCATTTTCATGAATTAAAAATTTTTAGCTTAAATAAAACAATTGTAAACTCTAGAATGGGATCATTTTATCAGGATGATAAACAATTTAAAAAATTGAATATTTCGTATCCTGATAAAAAAAATAGGAAAAAATTAATTAGAAATTTCATTGATAGTTTAATCGAAAAAAATATTAAACCATTAATTTCGATTAAAGAACAAATAGATTTGATGACGGTATGCTTTGCTGTAGACAAATCTTTAAAATTAAAAAAAGAGATTAAAATAACTTATTTATAATTTATGAACTCTATAAGATTTTCTATTCCAAATATTTCATTAGCTGATATTAAAAAAGTTGGTAAAATTTTAAAAAGTGGATGGTTAACACATGGAAAATATACCACAAAGTTTGAAGAACAGATAAAAAAGCTTACCAAAGCAAAATATGCAGTTACAGTATCAAGTTGTACTGCCGGTCTTCATCTATCATGTTTGGCATCAAATTTTAAGAAGGGTGACGAAGTTATTGTACCTTCACAAACACATACAGCAACTGCTCATGCAGTTGAATATACAGGTGCAAAAGCAATTTTTTCTGATGTCGAATTTCCGTCAGGTAATGTTAGTCTTAGACTAATAAAAAAAAAAATATCGAAAAAAACTAAAGGTATAATATTAGTTCATATGGCTGGATATCCATGTGAAACAAAAAAAATTTCGTCTTTTTGTAAGAAAAATAATATTACTTTAATTGAAGATTGTGCTCATGCACTTGGAACGACAGAAAATAATAAGCATGTAGGAAATTACGGAATATCAGGAAATTTTTCTTTTTATCCAACAAAACAGATTACCACAGGCGAAGGGGGCGTTGTTATTACCAATAATAAAAAATTTTTTAAAAAAATTAAAACTTTGAAAGCTTTTGGAATAGATAAGGATATTAATAATAGAAAAAAACAAGGAGATTATGACGTTAAATTTCTTGGATTAAATTATAGAATGACTGATTTTCAAGCTGCTTTAGGTTACAGCCAAACAGTTTCATATTTAAAAAATTTAAAAAGAAGAAAAATAATTGCCAAAAGATATATAAAAAACTTATCAAAGGCAGAAGATATAATATTTATGCCCTATATTTTTAATAGTTCTTATTTTGTTTTCCAAATATTCTGTAAAAAAAGAGATTTACTTTTAAAACACTTAAAAAATAAAAATATAGGTGTTAGCGTTCATTATACCAATCCTTTACCTAAAATGACTTATTATAAAAAAAAGTATAATTTAAATATCAAAGATTATCCGAATGCATCAAAATATGGAAAAACGAATATTTCTTTGCCTGTTTATCCAAAATTAAAAAATAAAGAGATAGATAGAATATGTGAGGTTATCATTAATTTTAATAAATAAGAAATGACAAAAAAAATTTTATTAGTTGGTGGTTGTGGATTTATTGGTCATAATTTAGCACTTAACTTAAAAAAAATTGGTCATATTCCAATTATTATAGATAGTTTGAAAATCAATAATTTATACGCAAGTTTAGATAATGAAATAACAAATATACATTTGTATGAGTCTATATTAAATAATAGATTAAAATTATTAAAAGAAAATAATATTAAATGTATTATTCAAGATGTTAAAAATTTTGATGATATTAAAGATATATATAACGATGTAAATCCTGATGTAATAATACATTTAGCAGCAGTATCTCATGCTAATAAATCTAATAAAGATCCTCATACCACTTTTGAAAATAGTTTTAGAACATTAGAGTCTACCCTAGAGTTTGCCAAGATTAAGAAAACGCACGTTATATATTTATCGTCTAGTATGGTGTATGGAAATTTTATTAGTCCAGAAGTCGATGAGAACAGTGCATGCAATCCAATAGGTATTTATGGAAATTTAAAACTTAGTGGCGAGTTGATGTTAAAAGCATATAATCAAATTTTTGACTTACCTTATACAATAATAAGACCATCGGCTCTTTACGGAGAAAGATGTGTTAGTAGAAGAGTGGGTCAAATCTTTATTGAAAATGCCATACAAGGTTTCAAAATAAAAATAAATGGGGATGGGAGTGATAAACTTGATTTTACCTATATAAATGACTTAGTAGATGGAATATCTATATGTTGTGTAAATAAGAATGCTTTAAACCAAACTTTTAACATGACTTTTGGGAATGCAAGAAAAATTAATGACTTGCTAATTATATTAAAAAAAGAATTCACAGACATTGAGATTGAATATGAGGAAAGAGATAAAATGATACCTAAAAGGGGAACTTTAAGTGTTGAAAAAGCTAAAAAAAAATTAAATTTTCATCCAAAGATTTCAATAGATCAAGGTTATTTAAAATATATTAGTTGGTATAAAAATTTTTGGAAAGCAATTAATGGGTAAGTTATTAATTAAAAAATCTAGACCATTTTTAGTTGCTGAAATTGGAAATAATCATGAGGGATCTTTTTTAGTAGCAAAAAAATTAATTGATGAAGCTGCTAAAACAGGTGTGGATGCTGTAAAATTTCAAACCTTTAATACTGAAAATTATGTTAATTCAAAAGATGTAAAAAGATTTAACAAATTGAAACGATTTGAATTAACAAATACCGAATTTTTTAAATTAGCAAAATATGCAAAAAAAAAAAAATTATTTTTTATTTCTACACCTTTTGATATACAAAGTGCAATCAATTTGAATAAATATGTTGATTGTTTTAAAATTTCTTCAGGTGATAATAACTATTACGAACTTATCGATAAAGTCTTATCATTCAAAAAACCAACAATTATATCCACAGGGTTGCTTGATAAATTAGGTATCTTCAATTTAATAAATCATATAAAAAAAAAAAAATTTCCTTTAAAAAAAATTATTTTTTTATACTGCGTTAGTGATTATCCCGTCAAAGATAATGAGGCAAATTTATTATCAATCAAATATTTAAAAAAAACTTTTAAAATAAATGTAGGATATTCAGATCATACTTTAGGTATTGAGGCAGCAATTGTTGCAACAGTCTATGGGGCTAAGGTTATTGAAAAACATTTTACACTAGATAAAAAATACTCAAAATTTCGAGATCATCAATTATCAGCTGATAAATTAGAAATGATAAAAATAGTCAGCACTGTGAAAAGAGTATCAAGCATGATCGGAAAATTTAATAAGAAAATATCAAAAAGTGAAATGGAGAATTTAGTTTCAATGAGAAGGTCTCTTTATTTCAAAAACAAAGTAAAAAAGGGATCAAAAATCCTAAGAAAAGATTTAAAATTAGTGAGACCTTTTGTTGAACTTTCTGAGAATCAAATCAAAAAAGTATTAAATAAGCGCGTTAGAAAAACACAAAATATTAATGAACCAGTTAAACTAAAGTATATTAAAAATTGAATATTCTAATTTTAACTACAGATACATATCATCATTTGTTTTTTGTAAAACAAATAAAAAAAAGATACAAAAATTTGTCAGTAATTTTGGAAAAAAAAAAAAATAAATTTAATTTTAAAACATGCCATCAAATTACAGATAAGATTAATAAATTTGAAAAAAAATTTTTTTTTAAAAATAAAAAAGAATTTTTTAATAACAGCAAAAAATTTAATGATATTAATGATTTCAAATGCATAAAATATATAGAGAAATTAAAACCAAAAGTTATCATATCCTTTGGGATTGGTTTAATAAAACCTAAATTTTTAAATAATTTTAAAAATTCACAAATTGTGAATTTGCATGGAGGAGACTTAAACCATTATAGGGGATTAGACTCTCATATGTGGTCAATTTATCATAATGATTTCAAATCTTTAATTACAACATTGCATTTTGTTAAAAGAAAAATAGATTCTGGAAATATTATATTTATAAAAAAAATAATTATAAATAATAAAACAAAATTTGAGAGCTTAAGAGCATTAAATACAATCAACTGTGTTAAATTGGTTCTTAAATATTTAATTTTACTTAAAAAAAATAAAGATATTAAAAATAAAAAAATAAATTCATTAGGAAGATATTATTCAGCATTACCTAACGTACTTATAGATAGATGTATTAAAAATTTTAAAAAAAATAAAAAAAGAATATGAAATTTTCTACTTTGATTAATTTAAAAAAAAATAATTATAAAATATTTCTGTTTCATGGAGTTATAAAAAAAAATAATTACGTAATTAGAAATTATACAAATAAGCATTTATCAGAAAAAAAATTTTTACATTATATTAAGCATATTAGAAAAAATTATAATATTTTGAGTTTAAAGGAGATTATTTTTAGTATCAAAAATAATTTAGTATTACCAGTTAATACATGCGCTATAACTTTTGATGATGGTTTTGAGAACAATTACTCAATTGTTGCACCAATCTTAAATGACTTTAAAATTCCAGCAACTTTTTTCTTTTCAACCGATTTTGTAGAAAATAATACAATGAGTTGGATAGATAAAATTGAATATTGTTTTGAAAAAAAAAAAATCCTTGTTTTAAAACTACCATGGTTAAAAAAAAAAATTACGATTAAAAATAATAAGACTAAATTCTCAACTTTAAATTCAATAAGAAAAAATGTTAAGAGCAATTTATCATACAAAGAAAATGATATTGTAGCTTCAATTTTTAAACAGTGTGATTTAGACCTGATAGATGAATCGAATTTGGATATAGATAAAAAAATTAATTGGAAACAAATTAAAATTATGTCTGAAAACAAGTTATTTGATATTGGGGGGCATAATCATAATCACTTAAGCTTTGGCTCTTTGACAAAAAAACAAATAAATTATGAAATTAAAACATGTGTTAATCTATTTAAAAAAAGACTTGGAATCTCATTGAAATACTATTCTTATCCAGAGGGTCAAAAATTTGATTTCAATGAATTTGTAATAAAACAACTTAAAAAAAATAATATAAAATTTTGTCCTACAGCTATCAACGGGGTTAATAATGCAAAAACAAATTTTTTTAAGTTAAAAAGAACAATGTTATAAAAATATGTGTGGTATAAGCGGAAGTATAGTCAAATCCAATTTTGATAGAGAAGATTTAATTAAAAAAACTTTATCTTTAATGAAAAGAAGAGGTCCAGATAATCGAAGTCATTTTAAAATAAAATATAATGACAAATTGGTCAACTTACTTCACACAAGATTAAATATTATAGATATAAATAAAAGATCAAACCAACCGATGACAATCGGTGAATTTACTTTAATTTTTAATGGTGAAATTTATAATTATATTGAATTAAGAGAAAAGTTAAAATTGAAAAATTACTCGTTTGAAACTAATTCTGATACTGAAGTATTATTAAAATCTTATATTGAATATGGTGAAAATTGTGTAGACCATTTTAATGGCATGTGGGCATTTGCTATTTGGAATAATAAAAAAAAAAAACTCTTTCTATCAAGAGACATATTTGGAGAAAAACCTTTATATTATTACTTATCTAATAAAGGTTTTTTTTTTTGGATCAGAAATAAAATTTATAAAATCTTTATCAAATGAAAGCTTTAAAATTAATAAGGATCATATAAACAAAAATTTATTTTATGGATATAAATCATTATGCAAAAATAATGAGACATTTTTCGATAAAATATACTCATTAGAAAATTCAACAAATATTACAATTGATCTAAATCTAAATTTAATTAAAAGAAAATTTTGGTCTCCCAAAATAAATATCGATAATAGTTTGCAAGAAAAAACTGCCTCAAGAGAGGTTAAAAGTTTAATACAAAAAAGTCTAAATTTAAGAATGAGATCAGATGTGCCTATTGCTTTTTGTTTGAGTGGGGGGATAGACTCAAGTCTTCTAGTATCTTTAGCAACTAAAAAATTTCATAAAAAAGTTTCAACATTTTCAATAATAGATCAAGATTCTAAATATAACGAAAAAAAAAACATTAATTTAATTTTGGATGATTTAAAGTGTGAAAATTTAAATATCTTTTTAAAAAAAAAAAAAAATTTATTTTTTAAAAGATTGAAAGAATTAACTAATTATCATGATGGTCCAATTTCAACTATCTCTTATTATATTCACTCATTTTTGAGTGAAGAAATATCTAAGAAGGGATACAAAGTTGCAATATCAGGAACAGGTGCAGATGAAATTTTTACAGGCTACTATGATCATTATTTGTTGCATTTGCAATCTATTTATAAACATAAAAGTTTTAAAAAAAATTTAGAAAATTGGTATAAATTTGTATTACCTTTTATAAGAAATCCAAACTTAAAGGATCCTTATCTTTACATTCATGACAAAAAAAATAGAGATAATGTTTTTGAAACAAAACTTGGAATAAAAAATTTTTCTCGATTAATAAAAAGATTTAACTTTACAGAAAAAAAATATTCTAATGAACTCTTGAGAAATAGAATGTTAAATGAACTTTTTCATGAAGTTGTGCCTATCATTTTAAAACATGATGACTTAAACTCTATGTTTTTTTCTATAGAAAATAGAAGTCCTTATCTAGATAAGGAAATCTTGGAATTTTCGTTAAAGGTGCCACCAGAAATATTGATCAAAAATGGATATCAAAAAAATTTATTAAGAACAGCTTCAAAAAAAGTATTGTTAGATGAAATAAGATTAGATCGACAAAAAAAAGGTTTTAATGCATCTATAAATTCTATTTTAGATATAAAAAATACCAAAAATCTCAATAAAATTTTTAACAAAAAAAATCCTATAAATGATTTTATTAATCTTAAAAAATTCAGAGACAGCATAGATTTAGAATCTATACCAAACCACTATTCAAAATTAATTTTTTCAATTGTAACAACAAATTTTTTTTTAGAAGAAAATAACTATTAATGACCTTAGGATTGATTGATATTGAAAGTGGTAACCTCAAATCTTTAGAATCTGCAATTGAAAAGTGTAATATAAAATATAAAATATGTACCAATGTGCAGGATTTTTCTGGAGTATCTAAATTAATTTTACCAGGGGTTGGGGCTTTCCCTGATTTTATGAATAGACTTAAGCAAAAAAATTTATTCAATATTGTTATAGAAAAATGCAATCAAAATGTTCCATTTTTGGGTATTTGTGTTGGTTACCAAGTAATTTTTACTAAAAGTGAGGAACACGAATTGAGGAATGGTCTTGATTTAATTAGTGGATCTTTTTTACATTTTAGCAATAAAAAAAAAAATATTAAAGTTCCACACGTAGGATGGAATAACTGTAAATTTTTAAAAAAAAATCCTCTATTTGAAGGTATAGATGATAATTCTGACTTTTATTTTGATCATTCATTTTATTTAGAAACAAATTTTGAAGATTGTTTCTTGTCTTCCACTGAATATTATTTTGATTTTATTTCATCTGTAAATCATAAAAATATATATGGAGTTCAATTTCATCCTGAAAAAAGTCAAGATAATGGACTTAGGTGTCTAAAAAATTTTTATGAAAATTGTTAAATGCTAAAAAAAAGAATAATTATATCACTAACTTTTGACGACGGGATATTATTTAGAACCAAAAATTTCAAAGCCGATTATAGATATACAAAAAATTTTTTAGATTTATGGTCTATAGATGAGCTTGTTTTGATAGATGTTTCGAAAGAAAAATTTAAAAAATCGTTTATTGATATTGTTAAATTTTTTTCTAAAAATTGTTTTGTGCCAATAGCTGTTGGCGGAGGTATTAAAAATATTAATGATGCCGATTATTATTTTGATAGTGGAGCTGATAAAATTATTTTAAGTCCAAAAATAAGTGAAAATCCTGATACATTGATTGAAATATCAAAAAAATACGGAAATCAAGCTATAATACAGTCAATAGATTTTTTAAAGAAGAACGATAAATACTATCTTTGTTCCAATAGTGGTCAAGATGTATTGAGAGAAAAGCCAGATCGATGGGCTATCCGAGCCTTAGAGCTTGGAGCAGGGGAAATATTGCTTAATAATGTTGATAATGATGGTGGCCTGCTAGGTTATGATTTTGAATTTATTAGAGAGACAGCTTTAAAATTGAATTGCCCTGTTTTAGCACTTGGTGGATGTGGAAATTGGGATCATATATTAAAATTATTTTCATTTACTTCAGTCTCTGCAGCTTGTACACAAAATATTTATCATTTTACAAATGAAAGTATTAAATCAGCAAAAAATTATTTAAAATTAAATAATGTTAATATTCGAAAATGATTAGATTTTGTAGAATTTGTATAATGCCAGACACTAGACCTAGGGTTGTTTTTAATTCAAGTGGTATTTGTAATGCATGTGAAAATGCAGATCTTAAAAACAAAATAAATTGGGAAAAAAGAAGTAATGAATTTAAAACTTTGATTAATAATATTAAAAAAAATAATATAAACAACAATTACGATTGTGTAGTTCCTTGGTCAGGTGGGAAAGATTCTACTTCAATAGCATTAAAACTTAAATTCGAGTTTAATTTGAATCCTTTACTTGTAACATTCTCTCCTTTAATTAAAAATGAATGTGGCATTCATAATAGAGCTTTAATGAATGCTAAAGGATTTGACTCAATTTTAATTGATGTAAATGAAGAGATTGCATCGAAACTTTCTAAGCGATTTTTTATAGAAAGAGGCAATCCTAAAGTTGCATGGGATGCTGGAATTAATGTTGCACCGGTAAGGGTTGCTTTAAATTATAAAATTCCTTTTATATTTTATGCCGAACATGGTGAGAGTGAATATGGAGGATTAGTTCTCACAGAAGATAGTAAAAAAAAAAGAGATTTGAGAGAGGTTATTGAACACCAAATTGGGGATTATCCCGAAAATTGGATAAGTGATGAAATTTCGAAAAGTGATTTAATCCCTTATATATATCCTGATGAAGATCAGCTTAGAAAATTAAATATTTATTATTTTAGTTATTTTTTTAGGTGGAGCATGCTTGAAAATTGGAATTATGTAAAAAAGAATCTTCCAGAATTTAAAACCGATCCAGACGGAAGAACAGAGGGAACATTTACAAATTTTGATAGTTTAGATGATAAAATTGATACCTTATATTATTATATGCAGTTCATAAAATTTGGATTTGGTAGAGCGACCAGAGATGCTTGTAGAATGATACAAAATAATCAACTTTCGCGAGAAGAAGGAATAAAGTTTGCAAGATTATATGATAGTGAGTTTCCAAACAAAAATTTAAACGAAATATTAAAATACCTCAATTTATCACAGTCTGAATTTGAGGAAATAGTTAATAGACATAGGAATAGTGAAATTTGGAAATCAAATCTAAATAATAAATGGGATTTAATTAATAAATTATGAAGATAAGAAAAAGATCAAAAAGAGTTTTTATTAAAAAAAATAAGTTTCGAGTTGCAGTTATTGGACTAGGTTATGTGGGTTTGCCTTTATATATTTTATGTAACAAGAAAAAAATTGATGTTGTTGGTTTTGATAATGATAAGCAAAAAATTCGAAAACTAAATAAAAATATTTCTGATAATCTAGATGTCAATAATTCAGACTTAAAAAGAATTACAAACAAAAAAATATTTAATATAAAAAATCCAAAAAATATTAAAAATTCAAACATAATAATTTTTTGTTTACCCACTCCTTTAAAAAATGGTAATAAACCAGATCTTTCATATATAAAGTCAGCGTTTAAATGTATAAAAAAATACATAACTCCGAATACTATTTTAGTATTAGAAAGCACTGTTTATCCTGGAGCTACAAGAGAGATATTTGAAAAATATATCTACAAAAATTTTAAATTAGAGGAAAATATTGATTTTGCCTATTCCTCTGAGAGAATAAGCCCTGGTCAAACAGATAAAAAAAAATATAACATTAAATATGATGACATCACTAAAGTAATTTCAGCAAATAGAGATATTTCATTAAAAAAACTAGATAAGTTTTATAAGATTTTATTTAAGAATATTCACAAAGCAAAATCTATAGAAATAGCAGAGATGTCTAAATTATTAGAAAATTCATACAGAGCAGTAAATATTAGTTTAGTAAATGAATTAAAAATAATTTGTCATGAAAATAATATAGGGATAAATGATGTAATTTCAGCAGCTTCTACAAAACCCTTTGGATTTAAGACTTTTAATCCAGGTCCTGGAGTTGGTGGTCATTGTATACCTATTGATCCATTGTTTATCAGTTGGTTTACCAGAAAACAGAAAAATAAAAGTGATTTAATAGACCTTGCAAGAAAAAAAAATTTATTTGTTACAAATTGGATAATAAAAAAAATTCGGAAAATATGCTCAGAAAAAAAAATTAAAAAAAAAATCCTTTTAATTGGTATGGCTTATAAAGAAAATGTAAATGATTACAGAGAATCTCCTGCTTTAAAAATTTTTGTTGAACTTAATAAGAAATATTCTGTAGACTATTATGACCCATATATAAATAGAATAAGTCACCAAAAGAAAAATTATAAAAGTATTAATAACTTAAAAAAACTTAAAAATTATGAATTGACTATTTTGACAACTGCGCATTCAATTTTATCTTACCATAAAATATTTAACCAATCTAAAATGATAGTAGATACTCGAGGAGCATTTAAGGATAAAATTAGTCCAAAAATTATTAATCTTTAAATTTTAAATATATGGATACAAGTTTAGAAATAATTCAAATAAATAAAAATAACAAAGTTTTCAAGGTTTATAACGAAAATAAAATTTTTTGGGAAAACTATTTGAATAATAAATGGGAAAATGATTTTTTTAATTTTTTTGAAAATATCGAAAATTTGGATCAAAAAATTTTTATTGACATTGGTTCATCAAACGGATGCTTAAGTTTATATGCCTCTTTTTTTTGTAAAAAAGTTCTATCTTTAGATCCTGAAGAAAAATATTATAAATTATTAAAAAAAAATTTAGAATTAAACAAATTTATAAAAAATGTAGTTCCCTTACATGCAGCATTAAATACTAAAGATGAAATTACTGAGTTTAAAGAGGGTAAAAACTTTACAGAAATTATGTTTTTAAATAAACATGACACATATAAAATTAACCTAGTAACATTAGAAACTTTATTAGAAAAATATTCAGACAATGATAAATTTATAATTAAAATTGATATAGAAGGTTATGAATTTAACTTATTAAACGATAAAAGATTTATGGAGATAATAAATAAGAGAAAACCTGAAATTTTTCTAGGCATACATTTGGGTGCTGGTCCTTTATTTAAATATAAAATTTCTAAGTTTAAGTTTTTACAAAGATTTTATAACTTACATAAAACTTTTCACGAATATAAATTAATTTATAAATTGTCAAATAATTACAAAAAAATTTGCATCAATGGAGCGGAAAGACATAAATTGTTTTTCCTTACACCGGAATTTTATAGAAAAAATTTAGATATATTCTACCATAATCGATAATTTTATGAAAAAAATTGTAATAACTGGAGGTGCTGGATTTATCGGCTCACATATATGTGAAAGTTTTTTTAATAATTATCCAAATTGTAAAATAATTATAATAGATAAACTGACTTACGCCGGAAACAAATTATATTTAAAAAATATTTTAAAATCAAAAAATGTAAAATTTTATAAAAAAGACATATTGAATCATAGTTCCTATGGTCATTTGCTTAAAAATGTAGACTTAGCCATCAACGTAGCTGCAGAAAGTCATGTTGATGTATCTTTTAATTCACCTCTATTATTCTCCTACACAAATACTGTAGGCGCACATACTTTTTTATTAAAATGCATTGAAAAAAAAGTAAAAAAAATTATTCATATCAGTTCTGATGAGGTTTATGGAGAAAAGCAAAAAGGTTTCTGTACAGAAAGTAGTAAAATTAATCCAACTAATCCATATTCAGCCTCAAAAGCTGCTGCTGAAATATTCATAAATAGTTATATTTATTCTTACAAAAAGGAAATTATAATAGTAAGGGCAAATAACATATACGGCATTAGACAATATCCTGAAAAATTAATCCCAAGATGTATTATTAGTCTTTTAAGAGGTAATAAAATACCAATTCATGGTGATGGAAAAAATATTAGGTACTTTTTATCAGCAATAGATTTTGCTAATGCTATACTATTATTATCAAAGAAGGTAAAAAGTGGCGTATACAATGTTGGTAGCAAAAACTATTTTTCAAATAATGAAATTGTATCATTAATTTGCGAAGTAATGAATATGGATAAAAAAAAATATCTTAAATATGTAAATGACAGACCTTACAACGATAAAAGATATTCTGTTTCGTCACAAAAAATAATAAAA
>MDTG01132708.1_pt1 | contig 15723 bp, 15 predicted proteins | sample 811421 | NCBI WGS metagenome assembly MDTG01 (sample SAMN05326645, study PRJNA326480) | marine metagenome | isolation source: seawater | place: Pacific Ocean: South East | collected 2011
AGTTTATTTTGCAAGCCATAAATAACTTTATATTGATACCAATTTGTAAAAATTAGAAAAATAAATTTTATCAAATATATAGAAAAAAAAATTATTATTACATTTGTAGGGTCAATATTGATATTAGAAAGAAAGTCCATATCTAAAAGTTTCTGATCTTTTCCAATCAAAACATATGAAACAGGAATAATTATATAAATACCAAATAGATCAATAAACGCAGCAAATATTAATAAACAAATTAATATTATAAATTTATATCTCTGCTGTCCTATTAAATTTTTTAGATGATCACTTGTAATATTTGGCCACATTAAAATCTTATAAGTTTTTATATTATATTTTATAGACTTCTTTCAATTATATTTGATATTCTTGAAGAAGTATAATTATTTCTTTTAATATAATTTTCTCTAAATATATTTAATATCTTTTGAGTATCTTTTGAATGCCATTTTTTTTTTAAACTAGCTAAATTTCTATTTATATAATTTGCAGCTTTTATTGGATGGTCAAAATATATATTTCTTTTTTTAAGTTTACTGAATATATTTTTAGCTTTAGAATTTAATTTCCATGTATCTTGTTCAAATAGAGTTATACTGGGAATATTAAAATAAATTGACTCCAAAAAAGTTGTTTGAGGGGTGGCACTGACTATTAAATCATAATCTTTATATATTTTACCAATATTTTTTTCTTTAATTATTTTAAATTTTTTGTCTATTTTTTTTATTCTTTCTATAAAATTCCACCCATAATTAAAAGGGTAAGGTTTTATTTCTATTTTTTTTTTTACTTTTTTGTTTAAATTCTTTAAAAAATTTTCCTGTAGTAAAATATGATCTATAAAATTTGGACCAGAATTTACTGAGTGACCTTTAAAATTATAAATAGGAAACTCATTGCAAACATATAATATTTTAATTTTTTTATTTAGTATTTTTTTATCTTCAAAACTAAAATTGGCACCGAGAAATATATCTTTTTTTTTATTTAATCCGACTGAGCCCCAATTTAATTTTTTGTCACATAAGTTATAAGATAAATCTGTTATATTTTCACTTCGTAAAAGGTATTCAGATCCATGTTGTAAAACAAATAGTTTAGTTTTTTTATTTTTTTCTTTCACATTTCCGTACCAAATTTTAAACATATCGTCACATATATGAGAAATTGAAGTAACAACAACTTTAGGGCTAGGAGAAAGTTCATTTAACATTTTTTTTGAATTGTAAAAATTAAAATTTTCTAGGTAAGATTTAGGTAAATACTTGATTGCTAAATTGTTTAAAATTGTTTGAAAGTTAAATTTATTTTGAGAGTTATCTTTTATGTATTGGTCTCTAAAATTTAAATCTAAACTGTCATTTTTTACTAATTTTTCTGAATTATTGTAAAAAAAATATTTTAAATATAGTTTAAAATATTTTTTTAAAGGAAGTTGAGAATCAAAAAAAACAACCTTTTTGTTACAAAATAAAGAAAGATATTTTTTATAATTCACATTTTTATTATAATTTTGCATTCTGAATTTAAAATTTTTTTCCTTCTTAAAAAATTTAATTTTTTTTGGTGATAAAATTTTTAAAAGATAAAAAAATATTTGATTATTAAATTCATCCGTATAAATACTACTTACAAAATCTAGGTAGTTATCAAATACTTGCTTATCTAAGTTTTTATTTCGAACTAAAAAATAGTCAACATTTTTTAAATTAATTAATTTATTAATAGTTAGATATCTATCGTAAAGATTGTGTGAAAAAGAAGCCACCCAAGGATACAAAACTATATTCCAAAATTTATTTGAAAAGTTTACTTTATGATAATTATTAAGTTTTTTTGCCAAAAAAGAAATATTATTTTTTTGATAAAATTCTAATTTTTTATTATTTTTTTTATATTTTAAAAAAATTTTTGAATTCCGATTGTAAATATCACACCATTTTCCGGCATAAAAATTTTCAAATTTTTTAAATTTAATATTTTTACTTAAACTAGTTAGGTGTACTATTTTTTTTTTCACTTTTTAGCTTCTAAATAGTAAAAATAATCTTTAAAATTTTTCTTTGCCTCGTATAAGTTTTGGTGACTACCATAATCAATATATTTTTCATTAATTGGAAAAAAACCTATTTTTTTCTTTTTTGATCTAAGTTGATTAATTAATTCTGGCATATCAATTTTTTTTGGTTTTTTTATAAAATTTATAATTTCTGAATTAAATATATAAATACCTGAATTAATTAGAAAATTAATTGATGGTTTCTCAATAATTTTTTCAAAATTATTATTATTATTAAAGTTAAGAACACCATAGGGAACGGTAACCTGCTGATCTTTAGCAGCAATTGTTAAAAAATTTTTATTAATTTCGTGAAAATTAATTAAATAATTTAAATTAATATTAAATATAATATCTGAATTAAGTACAATGATATACTTGGAAATTTTTTTTTTTATCATAAATAGTGACCCAGCAGTTCCTAAAGATTTTTTTTCTTCTAAAAACTTAATATTGTTAAGTTCTTCTTTTTTTATATTTTCAGCAATTTGTTTTTTAATTTTTTCCTTTTGATAAAAAATACTTAAATAAATTTTTTTTGATTTATATGATTTAATTTTATTTAAAAGTTGTATCAGATAAGGATATCCTTCAAACTCTATAAGGGGTTTTGGTAAATTTTTAGTTATGGGCAAAAGTCTTTTTCCTTTTCCACCTGCTAAAATTAATGTGCAAAAATCATATAGTAAATCTGAATCGTACAGATCTTTTCTTTTTATAATATTGCAAACAAGTTTATTTTTTTTAACGATAGGAATAAAATCAATCTTCTTATTGTTTCTAAAAATAATATCCGCAAAATATTCTAAGTTTTTTTTTTTAATAAATAAGTACTTTGGTTTTTTATTGCATATTTCCCATACGAAAGAATTTTTATCAATTTTTTTATCTAGTATTTTTCTTCTTAGATCTGAATCAGTCAATGTACCAAAGAGTTTTCCTTTTTTTGTAACCACAAGAAAACCTGAACCATTTGTATTAATTTTTTCTATTGCTGAAAAAAGTCTAGATTTTGACTCAATTAAAAAATTGCTTATATTATCTAGGCTCATATTAGTAAAATATAATATTTATTGGTCATATTAATAAAATCGATAATCTATTTATAAAAAAATTTATTGCTAGTATATTTATATTATATATTTATATATGTAATTTATGGATTTAAAACCCATTACAAAAAAAAAACCTAATTATAATTTATATCGCAAATATTGGGGTGAAGTTCAGGACGCAAAGTATCTAACTGATTTTCCACTGCATTTAGATATTGAATTAACCAGCATGTGCAATTTAAGATGCAAAATGTGCTGGCAATCCCAAGATCCAGATCAAATTCAAATGGGAATGATGAAGGAAGATCTTTTTAAAAAAATTATAGATGAGGGTGTTGATAATGGACTTTGTGCAATCAAACTTCAAAGTAGAGGTGAGGCAATGATGCACCCCAAAATATTTAAGCTTTCTCAATATGCAAAAAAAAAGGGTGTGCTTGATATTCATTTAACAACGAATGGAACCTTATTTTTGAAAAAAGGAAAAATTGAAGAACTATTTAACTCTGGTATAGATAAACTTATATTTTCTATTGATGATGCTCATATAGAAAGTATAAATGAAATTTATAAGAATAAAAATAAAAAACCTGACATAGTTAAATACTTTAATGAAATTTCAGAGTTAAAAAGAAAAAAAAATTTAAAAAAACCATATTTAGTTGTTCAAACTTTTTGTGATGATAATGCAAATCAAAAAAATGAAATTTCGAAAATAAACAAAATTTTTAATAATGTGGATTATATAAATATGAATAATTTATGGAACTCTAAACCATTTGAAGAATCATTGCCGGGATTAAAAAAAAATTATGATTTTCACCCCTGCTCTTACCTCTGGTCAAGAATGTTAATTTTTTGGAATGGAGAGGTAGTGCCTTGCTGTAGAGATTATCAAGGAAAAATTCTTAAAATGGGAAATGCAAATAAACAAACCGTTAAGGAAATTTGGTTATCAGAAAACTTTATGAAAATGAGAAAAACACACTTAGATGGTGAAAGATCAAAAATAAAAATCTGTGATAATTGCGATATTTCAACAAGTAAAAAAACTTAAATTTAAATAATTTTTTTATTATTACTCCGTCAAATAATGCCTTGAAAATGAAAAAAATAGTAATTCATCAACCCGATTTTTTACCTTGGTTAGGTTTTTTTGATAAAATTTCAAGAGCAGATAAATTTATAATTTTAGATGATGTTCAATTTGCTAGAAGGGGTTGGACTCATAGAGATTTAATAATAATCAAAAAAGAAAAAAAATGGCTAACAGTTCCCACAAAAAAAATAAATTATTATGATAAAATAAATAAAATTGAAATATCTTATAACACTGATTGGATAAATAATCATTACAACTTAATAAAAGAAGGTTACAAAAATGAAAAAAATTTTAATAATATTATTGATGAAGTAATGAAAATTTATAATAAAAAATTTGACTTACTCATTGACCTTAATATCGCTTTATTAAGGTTCGTAATGAAAAAACTAGAAATAAAAAAAGAAATAAAACTATCAAGTACTTTTAATCTTAATTATAACAGTTCTGAAAAAATAATAGAATTAATTAAAATAACTAATTCAAATTATTATATTACTGGAAAACCTTCAGCAAAATATTTAGATGAAGAAAAATTTAAAAAAAACGGTATTAAAATTGAATGGTACAATATAAAAGATGGAATATTTTCTAGAAAATTAAATGAAATTAATACTGATGTATCGTCGTTAGATTATATAATGAAATATGATTAAAAATAAAAAAATTCTTTTTGTATCTGCTCATTTTGATGACTTGGAGCTCGGTTGTGGTGGCACTCTAGCCAAACTAAACAAAAAAAATAAAGTATATATTGTAAATATTTGTAATTCAGAATTTCATGATAATAATAAAAAAATTATTAGGGATAAAAAAACTGCTTATTTAGAAGGATTAAAAGCATTAAAAATTCTTGGTATTAAGAAAAATAATATTCACAATTTGGATATAAATACATTTGAAATTTTAAAAAATGAAAAAAAAATTTCAAAAAAATTAATTGAATATAATTTAAAATATAATTTTGATATAGTATTCACACATTGGGAAAAAGATGTTCATCCTGATCATTTTAATACATACAGAATATGCAAGTCTATATTTAAAAGGACTAAATCAATAATTCAGTTCACCAGTAATTATTATACGGAAGAATTTAAACCAAATATTTTTATTAATATCAGTAAAGAATATAAGTTTAAAAAAAAAGCTATAGAGGCTCATAAATCAGAAATGATACGTACAAAAAATAAATGGAAAAAATATTTTTTAAATAAAAACTCCCTTGATGCAATTAGACATAATATAAAATTTGTAGAAACTTTTTATAGTAATAGAATTTTTTTAGATGAATAAAATAAGATTTTTAGCAGTAATTCAACTTAGAGAAAATTCTGAAAGATTTAAAAAAAAAATATTTAAAAAATTAAAAAAAAATTTAACATCAACAGAAATAATATTTAAAAATATTAAAAAACTTAAATTTATAGATAAGACAATACTTGCCACTGGTACGAAATTTAAAAATCCAAACGTTAATAGAATCTCTAATAAATTAAATGTAGATATTTTTTATGGTTCAGAAAATAATGTATCTTACAGATATTATAATATTATAAAAAAATATAATCCCGAATTTGTTATAAGAATAACTGCTGATAATCCATTTACTGAAGTTGAATACATAAAATTTTTATCTAAAAAGATACTAAACAAAAAAAATAATTTTGTTAAATTAGATAATATAAGTATTCCATATGGTAGTGGAGTAGAAATTTTTAGATCAGATTTTTTTGTAAAAAATTTAAAAAAAATAAAAACTAATTATGAAAAAGAACACGTGTATGAACATTTAAAAAAACTCAAGGGTTTTAAAGTGTATGAATCTCCAAAAAACTTATCTGTTTTTCCATTTAGAGTCACTTTTGATACAAATGAAGACTTTATTTTTTTGAGATATGTATATAATATTAAAAACGTAAATAATATATTTCAAATTGGAAGAAAAGTATTTAATCTATGAATATACCATCGATATTTTTTAAAGAAGAAGAGTTGGAAGATGTTTATGAAACATCGGGTAAAAAGATAAGAGTTCCTACAAACCAAACTCAATATTCCTTTGAAACCAAAGAAAATTTACAAAATTTTATTAAAAATCAATTTCCTACTAAATTAGAACAGGAAAAATATAAAATGTATCGAAATGAATGGCACAGACGAGCTAAAAATTTTGATGCAGGAAATTTTCCTTTAGCAGTTTGCATTGAGTTGGTTAGCACGTGCAACCTTTCATGTTCAATGTGCTATACAATTACTAAAGATTTTCAAAATACTGTTACAGGAGCACAAAGAATGTTGCCCTGGAAAATTGTGACAAAAATTATTGACGAAGCAAGTGAACTTGGTGTTTTTTCTTTATTGTTTAGTTGGAGAGGAGAGTCAACTTTGTATAGAAGTTATGATGAAAATAAAAATCTTAAAACTTTTCCAGATGTTCTTAAATATGCAAGAGAAAAAGGAATTCTAGAAATCACTTCACTGACTCATGGTCAAGAGATTGATGAAGATATGGCTAAAAAAATAGTAGAAGCTGAACCTAGTTGGATTAGTTTTTCGTTTGATGGAATAGAAGATACTTACAATTCTATTAGAACACCAACAAAGTGGAAAGGTAAAAATTATAATGCTTTTGAAGTAGTTGTAAAAAGATTAAAAAGATTGATTGAGATACGTAACTCAATGGGTAAAAAAAGGCCTCAAATTCGTTCTAATACAATTTACCCTGCTATAGCTAAAGACCCTATGAGATATTATAATTTACTAAAAGGCTTAGGTGTAGACATGATTACAGTAAATGAGCTTCTAGATTTAAGAAATGGAGTACCAGATGAGGATTCTATAAATAATAACTGGGCATGCCAATATCCTTTTCAAAGACTAACTGTTTCTGCGAACGGAACTATTTTACCTTGTACTGGTGCTCATAAAGAAGAATCTGGTTTGGTATTAGGACTTTACGAAGGTACTGAAATGAAAAAACTTAAAAATGTAGATGGTTCCTATCAAAATTTAAAGCTTGAACACCATACAATTAAATCTGCATGGAATTGTGATAAAATCAAAAACATTAGAAATTTACATGCTAGCGGAGAAAGATGTAAAATAAATCCGGGTTGCAAGAATTGTAGTCATGGTTACAAAAAACACGGATTTAATAGAAATCATAGTGAATGGGATGAAAAAAAACAGAGTTGGGCGAATGAAGAGAGAATTGGTTAGTGGCGAAAATAAACTTTCTGAAAAAAAAATCTCTACCTTATTTTATAGCTGAAATAGGATTTAATCATTTAGGTAAAATAAATTTAGCAAAAAAAATGGTTTTAGCTGCAAAGCAAGCAGGCGCTGACGCAGTAAAATTTCAGACTTATATTCCTGAAGAAATGGTACAAAAAGATTCTAAGCATTATAAAATTTTAATAAACACAGAATTAACTTTTAATAATTATATAGCTTTAAAAAAATTATGTAAAAAAATAAATATTGATTTCATTACAACTCCCTTTGATATTAAAAGTGTTAAATTATGCAAAAAAGTAGGTTTTGATGCAATAAAAATTGCTTCGATGGACTTAAATAACCATTTATTGATAAAAGAAGTTGCAAAGCTAAAAAAACCAATAATTGTATCTACAGGGATGTCTGAACTAAATGAAATAAGAAAAACAATTAATTTATTAAAAAAAAATAAATCAAACTTTTATATATTACATTGTATATCGAATTATCCAACAAATGAAGGTTTAAGTAATTTAAATTATATTAAAAGTTTAAAAAAAATGAATAGTTGGAAAGTTGGGTTTTCTGATCATACATTAAGTGATTATATTTCGATATCGGCAATAACATTGGGGGCTAAAGTAATAGAGAAACATTTTACATGTAATAAAAAAATTATGGGTGCTGATAATCAAATGTCATATGATACGAGTCAATTGAAAAATCTTATAATTTATTCTAAAAAAATTTATAATTCTGTATTTTTGAATAAAGCTAGAAATGATATCAAAAATCAAAAAAAGATGAGAAGATATTTTTTTTATAGAAAAAATTTATCAAAAAAATATACTTTAAAGCTAGATGATTTAAAAATGCTTAGAGTTAATAAAGTAAAAAAAGGACTTATAAGTGTTGATAAATCCAATTTAATAATTGGAAAAAAATTAAATAAAAATGTATTAAAAGATACAGAAATTAAAGTTAATCATTTTAAAAAATAACTTTCGACAACTTATCAAAAAAAAGATTTTTTAAATTTAATGATTCAAGTTTAAAAAAAATTTTTTTTCTTTCCTTTAGATCCATTTTTTTTATTATATAAGGTAATTTTTTTATTTTTGCTTTTTTAACTAATTTATTTTTACTCAAAATATTTATAGCATTACCTTCATTTTTGCTAGTTGGAAAACATATAGATGGTATTTTTGAATAAATATTCTCATACATTGTCTGGCCTCCAGAACAAATAAAAATATCTGATTTTAATCTCAGATTTTCAAATTTTAAATTATTTAAGTTTCTGTATATATATATATTTTTTTTATTATCAGTTTTTATTATAGATCTAAAACCTGGACCACAAATTAAGTTAATTTTAAATTCACGTTTTTTTATTTTTAGTAATACATCAATTATTTTTGTTGAAAGATTCAATATATCGCTACCACCTATAGATATCGTAATTTCTTTTATTTTTTTTTTTATTTTATTTATCTTTTTTTTTGATGGTAAATTTATTAAATATTGTAATCCACAATAATACTTAAAGCCATTCTCTTTTGATTTTTTAATTATATATTTTTTTTCAGAGATAGAGTTTAAAAAGGGAAAAAAAATTAAATCAAAATCATTTAAATTTTTTAAATTATCCTTAATTCCAATAATTTTAAAATTCTTTTTTATTTTACTAATAAAATCACATGAGTAAGGTAAATCGCAAATTATATTTTTAATATTCTTTTTTTGTAATCTTTTTTCAATAACTTGGTAATTGCTTGATTGTCCAATTTTAATAAATTCACCCTTAAAAAATTTTGAAAATAAATATTTATCTCCTGTTTTTACCAAAAAAATAAATCGGATTTTACTTTTCTTTTTAAGAAAATTATAAATTTTATAAATTCTAAAAAAATGACCATAGGATAAATGGTTCTTACGTGCAAAATCAAATCTGAATGCTAAATTCATTTTTAATATACATTAACAAATTGTGATTGGGTTTTAGATTAATCCTTTTTTCTAATTTATTTATATTGGCAACGTAAAATGGCCTGGGTGGTGTAAAATTTACTTTATTAAATTCAATTTTACTAATTAATTTATTTTTATAAGCAAAATCGTACAATTTATATAAATTATAACCCTTGCCAGAACCGACATTGTAAATCTCTTTATTAATTTTTGTTTGCAAAAATTTTGAAATAACTAATAACAAATCATTTATAAAAATAAAGTCTCTTATAGTATTCTTATTTTCATAAATAGTTTTTTTTTTTATTTTTTTTTATTTTTAGAAGTTTTTCAATATAAGAATTTCCACCTTTTCCATAAATATTTGAAATTCTTAATATAAGGTAGTTTTTTAATTTTGATCTTAATATAAGTTTTTCACAAAGTATCTTGCAAGTTGAGTATAGATCATAACAAAATAACTTATCATTCTCTTTTGATTTTTTATTGTTTGGATAATAGCTAGAAGTTGATAAAAAAATTAACTTAATATTTTTTTTTTCACACATTTTTATCATTTTTTTAGTTCTAGAGATATTTTTATTTATAAACGAATCTAAATTTGAATTATTACAATTTTTTTGAAAACTTATATGTATTAAGTGAGTAAACTGATTTTGATTGGTTGATTTTTTAAAATCAGAGTAAGTATTGTAATAAATTTTTTTTTCTTTAAAAAATTTAACTAAATTTTTTCCAACAAAACTTTTTTCACCCGTAATTATTGCTTTAATTGTTTGCATTAAATTGCATAATCAGATGGATTATTAGACAGGTTTTTTTTATGCCAAAGAATTGTTTTTTTCAATCCTTCAATAAAACTTACACTTGGTTGCCATCCATATAATTTTTTTATCTTTTTTATTGAAGATTTAAGTTTATAAACTTCACTGGTTTTGGGTCTAAGTCTTTGACCAGAAATTTCTATTTTCATTTTTTTCTTTTCTAATTTTAGTATCATTTGTAATATTTTATTGATACTGATGCACTTTCCTGATCCAGTATGAATTACCTCACCATTGTTTGAAGGATTATTTATTACTTTTAAATATGCGTTACAAAGGTCGTCAATAAACGTGAAGTCTCTTTCAGTATGAAGATTGCCAACAAGTATTTTATCACTGTACATTGATTGTTGTATGATTGATGGAATTATCGCTCTATTAGATTGCCTCGGTCCATAAACGTTAAATGGTCTTAATATTGTCATAGGCAGTTTAAAGGAATAATAGTAACTCATGGAAATATTATCTGCTGCTGATTTTGACGCGCTATAAGGAGACTGACAATTAATAGTATGATTTTCATCCATAGGGAATTTTTTTCCTGTACCATAAACTTCGCTTGTAGACGTTATTATGGTTTTTTTTATTTTATTTCTCAAACAAGACTCTAAAACATTATAAGTTCCTTCTACATTTGTATGAATGTAGGACTTTGGGGCATGATAAGAGTAAGGAATTCCAATTAAAGCTGCGAGATGTATGACCTTGTTACAACCACGCATATTTTTTTCTAAATGATTAAAATCACGTATATCACCTAAAACAATTTTTATCTTTTTTAAATATTTTGAATTATTTAAGTTTCCATAGTCATTGTTAGCATTATATTTATCATATACGATTACTTTAAACTTTCTTTTTACAAAATACTCAGCAATGTGAGATCCAATAAAACCACATCCACCAGTTATAAAAATTTTTTTCATTTATTTTGTTATATATATATATATAAATTATTAAAATATATGAAAATATTAGGTTTTAGTTATGATTTGCCAATATCATCTCTGTGTTATTTAAAAGATGGCAAAATAGAATTTGCTATAGCAGAAGAAAGGTTAAATAGAATTAAAAATTATAAAGGTTTTCCCGAGCTCTCACTTAGTTATGTCCTAAAAAAGTTTAACCTGAAAATTAAGGACATTGATTTTTTTGTCAATAGTTGGAACCCTGCAATTTATTTTCGAAAATTTAATCCTCTAATTTCTCAACAAAAAAGACATTTTAGTGAACAACTAATTTCATTTCCTGATAATTTATTAAAAAAACAGCAAAAAAAATACATTGGAAACACTAATTTAAATTTTTTGTTAAATAAAAAAAATATTAACTTTGAATTTATTACCCATCATGAATGTCATGCGGGATTAGCTTTTTATCTTTCGGGATTTAAAAATGCTATTGCATTTATCGTAGACCAACAAGGTGAAACAATGTCTAGCTCGGTATGGACGATAAATAATAATAAATTTACTAAAGTTTTTAGTACTGATTTTCCAAACTCTATTGGAAAATTTTATGCATCAATTACTGAATATTTGGGCTTTAAACCATTAAGTGATGAGTGGAAAGTGATGGCTTTAGGAGCTTATTCAAAAAATTATAGTGAAACATATAAAAAATTAAAAAAAATAATAAACATTAATAATAATGGAACTTTTGACTTAGATACAAATTATTTTAACTTAATCAACGAAAAAGAAAATTTATTGTCAGAAAAATTTTACTCTATATTTGGTGGTCCAAGAAATAATGAAGATAAACTAAAAAAAATGCATTATGATATTGCAGCCTCACTTCAAAAAATAGTTGAAGAAACAATTATTTCAATGATAAGTAAATTTTTAAAAAAATATCCACACAAAAATTTATGTTTAAGTGGTGGTGTATTTATGAACTCAGTAATGAATGGAAAAATTGCTGAAAAATTTAAAAATAATAATATTTATATACCGTATGCACCAGACGACAGTGGCAATTCGATCGGGGCAGCTTTATTTAAGTATTTTGCAAACTCAAAAAGAAAAAATTACCATTACAAAAAAAATTCATTGCCCTATAAGGGTTGTTCATACAATTCAAAAAATATAGAAAAAATACTAAAAAAATTTAAAATTAAATATAGAAAAGAGAAAAATTTAAATCATTTTATTTGTAAATCACTAGAAAATAAAAAGGTAATCGCATATTTTCAAGGAAATATGGAGTTTGGACAAAGAGCACTCGGCTCAAGATCAATAATAGCTTCTCCAAAATTTAGTTCGATGAAAAAAACCGTAAATGAATCTATTAAATATAGGGAAAGTTTTAGACCATTTGCCCCTGCAGTGCTAGATAAACATGTGACAAAAATATTCAAAGTTTCAAAAAAACATAAAAGTGATTATATGGAAAAAGTATTTTTTTTTAAAGACAAATACAAAAAAAAATATCCTGCAGTAGTACATGCTGATGGAAGTGGAAGAATAATGACAGTTAATGAAAATTCAAACTTTAAATTCAAAGAACTTTTGGATTACTATGAAAAAAAATTTAATTGTCCTATAATATTAAATACGTCTTTTAATGTAAAAGGGGAACCAATTGTGGAGTCTCCTGAGTCGGCAATTAAAACTTTTTTTTCATCAGGTCTTGATATTTTGATTTTAGAAGATTTTATAGTTGAAAAATAAGTTAAATTTTAAAGAATTATTTAATTATTCATAATTTATTTTTTAATACACTTGAGTAAAAATATGTGGACATTGTAAAACCATTAAAATTTTCAAATGTAGAAATTTTATTAGAGTCAGATTCTCCACAATACCCACCTCCTATAATTACTGGTAGTGATGAATGAGAACAATCTTCATAAAGATCAAAATTAAGACCTTTCATTAATCCATCGTCATCGACAGATACAACAATAATCTCTCCAGCTCCCTCTCCTTCACAAGTAGTTATCCATTCTTTAACCAAAAAATTTGTATTATGTCTCGCCATATCTTTAAACGCGTACCATTTTCCTTCAATTTTTTTTGCCTGAATTAAAACTGTAACTGATTGAGATCCAAAATTTTTTGAGGCTAGTTTAAGTAAGCTTCTATCTTCAAATAAAATAGAATTCATTGATATTTTATCTGCACCCAAAGAAAAAAAAATTTCACAATCTTTAATTGACTTAATTCCTCCACCAACTGTGATAGGTAAAAATATTTTTTTACAAATATTTTCTATAATTTTTTTAAAATTATCATAACCATATAATGTTCCAGTAAAGTTTGATAAAAAAATTTCATCTACGTTGTTACCGTAGCTTTTATTTGCAATATCTTCTGGGTTACCAATTTTAGCTACGCCATCATACATTACACTTTTTATAACATTTTTATCTTTAATATCTATTTTTAAAATTTTTCTCATTCTAATGAAATAAAATTTTTAAAAATTTGCAATCCTTCTATACCACTTTTTTCAGGATGAAATTGAACTCCATAAGTATTTTCAATTTTAATTGAAGAAGTAAAGTTAAAATCATTATAATTGGTTTTTGATAATTCAAAATTTTTATCGGCTAAACAATAGTAAGAGTGTAGAAAATACATTTCTTTAGAATTATTAATATTTTTTAGTATGGTTTTTTCCCAATCAATAATTGACTGATGTATTGTATTTTTACCAATTAAAGGAATTTTTCCATTAACTTTTAAAAAATCAAATTTTTTTACTTTTCCTTTAACTAGGTTAAGTCCTTTATGTTCATTGCTTTCTTCACTAGAATGAAACATATACTGCATTCCCACACAAATTCCCAAAAAGAACTTATTCATTTGAATATAATTCATGATTGGTTTGTATAATTTTTTTTTTTCAATATTGTTTGCAAATTTTGAAAAATTTCCAACACCTGGTAAAATCAAATAGTCAAAATCTTTTGGGTTAAATTCAACATCGGTAATCTCATAGTTAATTTTTAAATAATCAAGTGCATTGCATACACTTTTTATATTGGAGACCTTGGTGTCAACAATCAGAATTCTTTTTTTCATTAATTATTGATTTTATATCTTATTTCTAAGTTTCCAACCTTCGTTTGTCTTTTTCCATATATGAGGTGATCTAAAAAAATCACAATGATCATCAAAATATTTAATATCAACTTTTGGCTGTTCAAAAAATTTTGAAAATCTTTTTTCTTGTCGTATATCAAATGAAAGATAGTTTAGCAAATTTTCTAAAAAACGTGTTGGGTATTCTCCGTCATATTTATTTATTAAGCTTTCTCCTTCCTCTTTCGAAATATCACCTGATCTAATCTCTTGAGCAACGTCATGATGTGCTCTACCAATGCCAAATTTTATTTTGGTGGTATAAAAATGTAAATCGTCAAGCTGGTCATCAATACTTGCATATCTTGAATAAGTTCCTAAAGTTCTCTCGGGTGAAGGCTTATGATTTGAATTTTTTACGGTATAATAATAATTTGATTGTGGGTGCCAATTTTCAAAATAACTCCATGCTACACATTTTAATTTGCTTTCTTTAAACTCATCATATGAAAGGGGCATATATGCTTCTAGCTCACTTTCATTTAAACCAAATTTCTCTCTTAGGTCTTTAATATGAATCCCTGAAATATTAATATCTTCTTTATTTTTACAAGCAAACCACTCCATCAGCATGTCGTCATAATAATCATCGCTTGGATTTCCATATTCAGCTGGATTTTCACCATAAATAACTAATGGTATATTCATAGTTCTGGCAAATTTAGTTGGAAAATTTTTCTGTCCATTTATCCATGGTTGAAAAGGATGTAGTATAGTTTCAAATGATAATCTTGTAATAAATCTATTTATTAATGGGTTTGAAGTAAAAAGATAGTTTGAAAAGCCTTCATTAAGCCATGCATAAAAGTTATGTTGCCCCCATGTAGTATATAAATGTGGAGCAAAAGTACATGTAAGAGGATGCATTCCGTATTCATACTTGAGTTTATGTGCAACATAAAAACTATCTTTACCTCCTGAGCCAGGAACTAAAACATCATACGATCCATTGTTACTTCTGTATTTATCTAATAATTTTTTGAGCTCCTTTTTACGAAAGTCCCAATCAATATCTTTTTTTTTTTTAGCTAATTTACAAGCTTCACATAAACCTTCTTTGTTAAAAGCAATTGTTTCTTTAATAGTTTTTATATTATGTTCATGTTCAGCGCACATGTCTGGTTTTTGATTGGAAATAAGACAGTTTTTACAGTACTGAATTTTTTTTGGTAATCCATATTTAACATCACTGGGTTCAATGTTGTGCTTTAAGTATGGACCAAATTCTAATATTTTTTTTTTAGGAATTATATCGTTCATTAATTTTTTAGAAAAATTATGCTTATACTTTAATAATTAAAACAAAATTTTTTTCAGTGCATAAATCAAGCCAATTGAGCTATTAGTACTGGTTAGCTACATGCGTTACCGCACTTCCACACCCAGCCTATCAACG
>MDTG01004608.1_pt1 | contig 15721 bp, 15 predicted proteins | sample 811421 | NCBI WGS metagenome assembly MDTG01 (sample SAMN05326645, study PRJNA326480) | marine metagenome | isolation source: seawater | place: Pacific Ocean: South East | collected 2011
CCGGTACTAATAGCTCAATTGGCTTGATTTATGCACTGAAAAAAATTTTCAGTTAAAGCAAACACCAACATATTGATTGATACTTTATTTACATTAAAAATATAAAAAGCCCGCAAGTAATTGTGGGCTTTTTTTTTACAAATAATTCTTACTTTGAAATTATCTTAATAATATCGATATCATTAATTTTAACCGGATTGTTGCCAAGTCTTAATAAATTAATGCCTTTAATTATTTTTTCTGAACTTTTTTCAATATTAATGTTAAGATTTTTTAAGCTATCTTCTAGTTCTGCTTTTTTTTTAATTATCATTATTTTTGAGCTAAAATCATTAATATCTTTTGCGTTAAATAGATTAAAAATTAATTCAAATCTTTTTTTTAAGTTAAAGGATGTTTCAGCTTTTTCCATATTACTATAATTAAATTTAAAAAAACGCTCAAAAAATAAACTTACAGCATGTCCATGACTAATATTAAATAATGAAGTAAAAGGATAGGATGCAGCATGCGGCGCCGTAGTTTTAGATATATTTATAGCTTTACCGGCTAAATTAGAAGAAATACTCATCTCTGTTGCATTTTTTAGATTTGGATCATTTAAAAAAGCAATATAACTATTGATTGATATTTTAAGTGATTTAGTAGCATATTCAACACTTTCTTCATTTGATTTTTTCGAGACTAAAGACTCCAAAGCTTGTGCTATAGCATCAAATCCCGCTGAAGATTTAATTTTTTTGGGGGCAGAAACTAAAAACTCTGGAATAAGAAAAAAATGATCAGGAATTAGTAATTTGCTTTCAAAAGAATGTTTAATTCCATCTACATAAATTACAGCATTAGAAGTTACCTCAGCACCTGATCCGGCTGTAGTTGGAATGACCGCTAACTTAGTATATTTATTTTTAAAAGGATATGAATAACTAACTATTAAGTCTGCAAGATCTGACCTCAAGTCTACTACATTTGCTATTTTTGCGTAGTCAATGACGGCACCCCCACCAACCGCTAAAATTAAATCAGGTTTAAATTTTCGAATTTTTTCAATTATATCAACTAATTCTTCAAGAACAGGAAGCTCCGAATTTTTGAAAAATAATTTAATTTCTTTGCCAAAAACAATTTTTTTAAATAATTCTTGAGCACCTGATATTTGAAATGATTTTTTCCCACATAACACGAATACTCTCCGAAAACTTTTATCATTAACAAAATTTTTTAAATCTTCAGTAGAGCTTACCATTTACTTCATGAATTGATTTTTAATTTTTATTAAATTACTAGGCCTTGGTAGTTTCTTAATTTTACTATTTGATATTTTAACTTCTAAAAAGCTTAAACTTTTCTCTGATAGAAATTTTTTTATATCTCTTTTTAAATTTTGATTATTATCGATACAGGTGAACTTTTTAAAACCTAAGCTTTTTGAGAGCTTTTCAAAATTAATTTCATTTGCGTGGGAATTTTGACCACCAACTGAGTCATGAGAACTATTATTAAGCAATATATATCTTAAATTATTTTTTGCAAAAGTTCCTGCTGTTTTAATAGAGCCAAGGTGCATCAATAATGAGCCATCTCCGTCGACACAAATAACCTGGCTATTATTTGATAAAGAATAACCTAAAGCAACTGATGAAGTATGGCCCATGCCTCCAACCATATAAAAATCTTTGCCATTTTTTAGATTATATTTTTTTCTTAGATACATTATTTCTCTAGAATTATAACCTGTGCTTGAAATTATTCTTGTTTTTTTTTTTACATTTTCCAATAAAGTTTTTAAGAAAAATTCTTTGTTAAGATTGTAGAAATCTTTTTTTTTTATAGTTTTTTTATTTTTTTCTAAAGTACCCTGTTCTATTAAACACGCCACGACAGATTTGTTTTTCTTAGCAATTTTAATTTGTTTGTTAAATTTACTAAGATCCGAGCTTGATCTAAGAATTGTATATTTAATATTTAAAATTTTGAGTATTTTTTTTGTGATTTTTCCTTTTACGTTGTGTTGTGGTTCATCTCTAACTCTAGGAGAGCCTCTCCAACCAATAATTAAAATTAAAGGTATTGAATAAACTTTTTTATGCGCAATTGAAATTAGAGGATTTAGGGCGTTTGAAAGACCTGAATTTTGCATATAGATACATGGTATTTTTTTTGTTGAAAGATAGTGTCCAATTCCAAGTGAAACTGCTGAACCTTCATTAGCAGCAATTACATGGTTTCTCTTACTCTTCTTTTGCAAAGAAAAGGAAAGCTCTTTAAGTATGCTGTCTGGTACACCGGTGAAAAAATCACTATTGTTTTTTTTTAGTAAACTAACTAAAGAGTCAATTTTAATCATTCTTTATTAAATTAATAATTTCTTTTATTGGAATAATTTTCTTATCAATTTCAAAAGCGCGTTTTTTCTCTAAAATTGTTTTTGCTGCATTTTCCATTGCTGGGTATGCAGCTCTTAGTAATTGATTAGCATAAATTACTAACTTGAAGCCATGTTTAATCAAATCTTTTTCATAAACCTTTGAATAAGTTGAAGGAACAGAAACCAGGGGTAAAAAATTTTTGCTTTTCTTAAACTTTTTTGCAAAAGAAAATATTTCATTTGGAGTTTTTTCTTTACTATGTATTAAAATTGCATCTGCTCCGGCTTTAGAATAAATTTCAGCTCTTTTTAATGCATCATTCAGCCCTTTGCCTAAAATAAAACTCTCTATTCTAGCTATAACCATAAAATCTTTTGATTGTCTAAAATTACAAATTTTTTTTATTTTTTTAGCGAAAATCTGCGGTTTATCTTGTTTAGTACCAGTTTGATTTTTAAATAACGAATTCTTCTTAAGACCTATCTTATCTTCCAAAATAATTGCTGAAGCCCCAGACCTTTCTAATGATCTTACAAGAAATGGTAAATGTTCTAATTGTCCACCATTATCAGCATCAAAAACAAGCGGCTTAGAGGTTACATCCATCATTTCATTTAAAGATGATATTCTAGAAGAAAAATCTACAGATGAATTATCTGGCTTACCTTTAGTTGCCGAGTCAGTAAGACTTGATGACCACATTCCATCAAATTCAGTATTTTTTTTATTTTTTTTTAATTTTAAATTTTCAATTATTAATCCTGTAAGAGAATTATGAGACTCCAATATTTTTACTATATCTTTTGAATAAATTAATCTTTTTAATCTAGAAACTCTATTTTCTGGGGAAACAAGTTCAGAAATTTTCTTTTTTATTAAAGTCGATGAAATATTTTTTGTGTACTTAGGTTCAATAAGTTTTCCACCCCATTTCTTAAGTGTTTTTATAACTTTTAATCTTACTTTTTTTTGAACACCATTTTTCCAGTCATCACCATGTACTACAAAGTCTGGTCTAATCAAATTTAAATTATTAGTATAATCGAGTGTTTTTTGAGGGATAACTTTTGTAACATATATTATGTTTTTTAATACTATTTCCCTTTGTTTAAAAGAAAGGTGCGGAATATTTTTATAACTAGCAATAGCTTGATCGGTAAGTAAACCTACAATTACAGTACCAAATTTTTTTGCAGTTTTTAAAATATTAATGTGACCTTCATGAAGAATATCCGCTGAAAGACCCACATATACTAATTTTTTTTTTTTCATATAAATATTATATTATGATATACACAAAAAATTCTAAAATTTAATTAAAATAATGAAACTGATACCACTATCATTAATCTATCTATTAATTTTGTCAAACTATGACGATTAATACTATGAATTTAAAAGTTATAAAAAAAATTAATAAACTACAAACAACTAAAGATAATAATGCTTTCTTTATAAAAATATGCAGATTTTTTTCATTCTATGTGACATTGCTATTTTTAAAATTTAATATTTCATCAAATGTCACAACTTATCTAAATTTCTTTTTAGGTTTTTTAATGCTTATATTTTTTTCTCAATCAACTTTTTTTTTTTATAGTTTAGCTATTATTATTTTATTTTTAGTATACGTACTTGATTGCGTTGATGGAAATATCTCAAGGATAAAAAAAACATCGTCTTTTTATGGAAGATTTATAGATTCTTTATTTGGAATAATTGTAAACTCTTTTACAATATTTGGTTTATCAGTTTTTTGTAATTATGCTTTAAAGAGTGAAATATTATTTTATTTTGGCATTGTCTCAGCATGCATTGCTCCTATAGGACACTTTATATTTGATAAATATTCTGCTTTAGCTAGATGGCAAAACTTAAATTCTAGACGTAAAATTAAGCCCTATATATGGAAAAATAAAAATAAAAGAATAATTTTTTTTATCAAAGATACTCAATATTTCGCAATTATATTTTCACCATTCTTCCTTAATACAAATTATATTTATTTAATTTTATTCTATTATTTTATATCAAATATATTATTTAATATTTATATGATCATTCTGCATATCAAAGAGTCCTCAAAACAAATGAATGTTTTTGCGTCAGATCATAATAAATAAATTTCAAATTCAAAATAGAGTCTAAACACTGACTTAATAATTTGCTCTTTCTTGAAATTGTAGATTAAAATCTTGAAAGTTGTGAAACTTATCTATGTAGATCAATTTATTTTTTTCAATTTTCATTACGTAAAAACCACCTTCCTCTAGAAAAAATTCCTTAGGTTTATTATTGATTTTATCAAAAATTTTTTCGTCAACGACTCCATTATGTGAAGAAATTATAACATTTGAACCTTTTTTTTGGACAGTTTCCAAGTATAAATTTTTTATTTTTTTTCTAAAATCTTGAAAATCTTCTCTGAAAGTACCTTTGTGCAATAAAATACTTTTTAAACTGTTGTGTCCTCCAAAAACAAGTTCTGCAGTTTGTCTGGCTCTGCAACTGGGACTGCTAATAATTTGATGAACAGGTATTGATAAAGATGACCAAATTTCCCCCATCATTTTAGCTTGTACAATTCCTCTTTTAGATAAACATACTGCGTCTTTATAATATTCATCTTCAGCTTTCTTTTTTTGATTTATTTCTACGGAGTCATACATTGTTACATCTATCCATTTCTCTCTATGCGCATGTCTAAAGTGTAAAATAAATCCACCATCGTTTAAAATTTTTTTAGCAAGTTGGTACTTGTCCTGGTTATATTCTATATATTTATCCTTACCAAAGTAAGAAGCTGAACCTGAAAGTTTATTAACTATTTTTACTCTTTTTTCATAAAGATAAACTATGGACGCAAAAGTGATTATTGATAAAGTAAAAAATAGAACGGCAAAAAATAAATATTTAAATTTCATTGTGTTAAATACAAGTATTTTATTATTTAAAGATTGTCAAATAACAGAAATTTCACTTAGCTTTTATTGTTTATTTTAAAGAATTATTTTTTAAAAAACTTGGAGCGATATTAAAGTTCAATTTACCATGAAAACTTTTAAAACTTGATTTTTCAATATTATTTTTAAAAACTTTTTTAAAATTTAATAAAAGCTTTTTATTTTGATTAAAAAATTTTTTTTCATTTTTTAAACAATTAATTAAATCTAATGTAGCATCTAATATTTCTCCAGGTGAATTATCAATAATTTGAGACTTATTTTTTTTAAATAGTTCTTTTTTCTCTAAAAAGGCCAATTTTTTTAAAAACATGTCATTTATTGAAAGAACATTATTATTTTTTTTTATTTTTTTAGGAATAAAAAAAATTTTTTTTGAATATGAAAACACCTTTCCAATTGGAACAAAATTTGTGAATAAAGTTGGCTTTTTAAACATGTATAAAGCAGCCATTGAGCCCCCTGAGTGAGTGCCAATAAAAAATTTACATTTAGATATTAAAAATAACTCCAGTTCATCATTCCATATCTTTTCTTTAAAAAGATCAATATAATGTTTGTTTTTAATATCTAGGAATTTGTTGTGGTCTTTTCCAACTCTAATTACTGTAAAACCAAGTTCTATAAGTTTTATAATTGTTTTCTTATATGATTGAATATTTACATTATTAGCTTTTTTATCTGTATAATTTGTTATATTTTTTTTTAAATATCCTTCGTCTCTTACATGAATACATATAATTTTTTTTAAATTATATTTAATATTGTTTTTTTTAACGATCTTTGACTGGTCTTTCTTTGCAAATGAGAATTTAATTTTTGTTTTATCAATTAAATTTAAAACATCTCTACTCTCAAAAATTCTTATATCAAATTTAAATTCATCATTATAATAAAACGAAAGATTTCTAACTATTTTATATTTATTATTTGTCTTTATTAATCTTGGCATTATTGTTGAAAAAATTTTTGGAATAAATCTTATTTTCTTTTTAAAAAGATTATAAACAGCAATATTTGAAATTTTTTTACTTACAAAGAATAAATCTATAAACTTTTTTTCCTGTCTATAAATAAAAAGAGTTATAACTCCAACGAAATGACCTATTCTAGATGAAAAAGATGAGTTAATTCTTATTGGTATTATTAATCTTATTAATTTAATAATTATTAATAAAAAAATACAAATAGTTTCTGAAAAAAATAATTTTATTTTCACTTATTAAATTTTTTAAAAAAAAGCGTAATAGCATTCGATAATTTTACAATGTGCTCTCGATCAATATATTCCATAGCAGGTAAAGTTAATATTTCTTTAGATAATTTTTCCGTAATCGGTAATCTAACTTTCTTATAATTTTTTAGATATACATCCATTTTGTGAACAGGCTTTGGGTAGTGAACTTTTGTTTCAAATCCTCTACTTAGTAAAAATTTTTGCAACATATCTCTTTTACCATTTTTAATTTTAACAATAAAAGTTTGATACACAGCTTGATTTTTAAATTTAACAACTGGGTAATCTACTAAATTTTTGAGTAATCTTTTGTAAAGCTTCACATTATTTCTTCTTTTTTTAATTACTTGATTATACTTTTTCAATTTTATATTTAAAAACGCCGATTGTAATTCATCTAGTCTCATGTTGTGAGACCAAAAAGCACAGTCATCTCTAGATGAGTGACCATTATTCCTAGCTTTAATTAACCATTCGTAAAATTCTTTTTCATTCGTAGTTATTATTCCACCATCTCCCATCGCATTTAAATTTTTTAATGGGTGTAAACTAAAACATCCGGAAAAAGCAAATGATCCAACTTTTTTTTTATTTATCGAGGCACCAATAGCTTGAGCACAATCTTCGATAATAGTAATTTTATTTTTTTTTGCAAATTTTACAATTTCTTTTATATCACAAGGAATACCACATAAATGAACAATGATTATAGCCTTAGTTTTTCTATTAACTTTTTCTTTAATCCTATCTAAAGATATTTGGTAATCATCATAATTTACATCAACAAGTTTTGCTTTTGCTCCTGCCAGATATATAGTTGAGACTGTAGATAAGTAAGAATTTGAAACTGTAATTACTTCATCATTAGGTTTTAAATTAAGATATTTTAAAGTTAAAAATAAAGCGTCTGTACCATTTCCTACTCCAACTGCAAATTTTGTTCCTACGTATTTCCTAAAATTTTCTTCAAATTTTTGAACATTTTTTCCCAAAATAAAGTTACCAGAATTCATAACTTCAATTAATTTTTTGGAAAAAATTTGTTTATAGGACTTATGTTGTTTTCCAAGGTTTACGTAAGGATATTTTTTCATTTAATCTAATTTTGATAATTATATGCCAATTATTTTTAAAACAAGTGTTTTATTTCAACATAGCCCCGGTAACCATAAGACCTTAATTTTTTAAACCATTCTTTTGACGTTAAGCACGAATGATGAGTTGGGTCCCATTTACTCATTAAATAAGCTCTTTTTTTATTAGAAACCCCCTGAATTTGCAAAAAAATATTTTTTTTATTTTTAACAACTCTATTAATTTCCTTAATAACATTTTTTATTTTGCTACTCTTAATGAGTGGTAGCGTATCTTTTGAAATAACTAGATCAAAGAATCTTTTATTATAAGGAATGCCTTTTTCAACATTAAAAATTTTTACTTTTTTCTTAGCCATTTTTCTATTCTTACTAACCGCATAAGTGCTGATATCTATTCCGTAAGAGTTTATACCCTTCCTGCAAAATTCATCTAGCAAATAACCTTTAGCACAACCAATTTCTAAAACATTAGACTCTTTTTTTAGTTTAAAAAATCTTATAAATTTCTTTGCAGTACTTTTAAATCTTCCATCATTTTTATATTCACCATAACCAATACCTAGGGTTTTATCATCAAAGTAAGATTTATTATATTTTAAATAACTTTTAAGCTTAACTTTTTTAATTTTATTTAAATTTAATTTTTCTAATATTTTTTCACGATCATTGATTTTTCTATTATTTTTTGAAGGAAAAAAGTTTGTTTTCATCTAATAAAAATGAATTTGTTATTTTATATTTCATAATATATAGATCTCACCAATAATTTAAAGTTATATATGAAAAAAAATATTTTGATATTTGGTGGATCTGGTTATGTCGGAAGTAAACTTATATTAGCTTTATTAAAAAAGAAATATAAAGTAATCAATTTCGATAGAGACTTGTTTGGTTGGAAACATCTTCCAATAAAAAATAAAAACTTTCATCATATAAAGGGAGATATACGAAATATAAAAAAAGTTGCAAAAATTTTAAAAAAATTTAATCCTAATTATGTAATTCATTTAGCCTGTATTTCTAACGATCCCACTTTTTTATTAAATTCTAAATTATCCAGAGAGGTCAATTTCGAGAGTTTTAAAAAATTATCCAAAATATTAAAAAGTTATAATATTTCAAGATTTATTTTTGCATCCACAGCTTCTGTTTATGGACTTTCTAAAAGTCGTAAGGTTACAGAAAATCACAAACTTAAACCAATTACTCTTTATAATAAATATAAAGCTAAATGTGAAAAAATTTTTTTAAAAGATTTTCCAAAAAATATGGAGAAATGTATAATTAGACCTGCAACTGTTTGTGGACTAAGTCCCGCTATGAGATTCGATGTGTCTGTAAACATTTTAACTAATTACGCATGTAATAAAAAATATATAAAAGTATTTGGTGGTAAACAAATTAGACCAAATATTCATATAGATGATATGATTAGACTGTATATAGAATTAATATCACTAAAAGATTTTTCAAAAGCCGATAATGAAATTTTTAACGCAGGTTTTGAAAACTTGTCAATAAATAATATTGCAAAAAAAGTTCAAAAAGTTGTAGAAAAAAATTATAAAATAAAAATAAAAATCTTTAACGAAAAATCTAACGATATAAGATCATACCGAGTAAATTCTGATAAAATTAAAAAACAACTTAATTTTTTTCCTAAAAAAACTGTCAATGACGCAATAAATGAAATTACTAGAGAATTTAAAAGAAAAAAATTAAAAGATAGCTTTTCAAATATAAATTATTTTAAAATTAAAAAGTTAACAAAAATTAACTTTAAATGAAATTATAGATACTTAATGCTGAAAGTATTAAAATATCACGAATATATGTAGTTTTTTAAGGAAAATAGTCTTTACTGTTCAAAAATTGAACGCTATTATCTTTTAACATCAAAAAATAAAAATAAAAATGAATAAAATACAACTATATGCAGATGGCTTAAATCTCGAAGATTTTAATCAAGATTATAATATAGAAATTGATGGTTATACATTTAATCCCTCATTATTTAAAAAAAATGGGGCTAAAGATTATTTAGATTATTCTAAAAAAATTTTAGAAAAATCTAACAATAAACCAGTTTCGTTGGAGGTTTTTGCAGATGATGAAAAAAATATGATTTCACAAGCGAAAATATTAAATAAGCTCGGAAAAAACGTTTATGTCAAAATACCTGTAACTTTTACTAACAAGCAGTCTACAATTAAAGTTCTAAAAGATTTAGTAGATAGTAAAATTAAGATGAACATAACTGCAATATTTACTATCGATCAGGTAAAAAAAATATTACCTGTATTGAAAGACTCCGAAACAATCTTATCAATATTTGCTGGAAGAATATTTGACTGTGGTATTAACGCGATTAAAATAATGCAACTAATAAATGAGAGAGTGCATAAAGACTCAAAATGCAAAACATTGTGGGCGAGCCCAAGAATGTCATATGATTATATTAATGCGATTTCAACTGGGACAGATATAATTACTATGCAAAAAAGCCAGATTAAAAAACTCAATATGTTTAATAAAAAACTTGAAGAGTATTCCCTTGAAACGATTAAAACATTTTATGAAGATGCGAAATCTTGTGGTTATAAATTATGAAAGAAAAAATAAGTTTCTACAATAACTATTTTAGCCAAATAAAAGAAGTGACAAGCAAACTAGACAAAAGAGAGATAGAAAAATTAGTTGATAATCTTGTCAGAGTAAAAAAAAACAAGGGTAGAATTTTCTTTTTAGGAGTTGGTGGTAGTGCTGGAAACTGTTCTCATGCGGTAAATGATTTTAGAAAACTTTGCAACATAGAGTCTTATTCACCAGTAGATAATGTCTCAGAGTTAACAGCTAGGATTAATGATGAAGGTTGGGATAATTCGTTTAAGGATTGGTTATTAGCTAGTAATTTGAATAAAAAAGATGTTCTATTTATTTTCTCAGTCGGCGGTGGAAATAAAAAAAAAAATGTAAGCACCAATTTAATTAAAGCTATTGATCTAGGGAAATCGAAAAAAAGTAAAATTTTAGGAATCGTGGGAAAAACAAATGGTTATCTAGCGTTAAAAGGAGATTGTGTTATTAAAATACCCTTTATTAGTCAAAAATTTTTAACACCTTTTTCAGAAGCTATGCAAGGAGTTATCTGGCATTTTTTGGTATCACACCCAAAACTTCAAGTAAAAAAAACTAAGTGGTAATTAAGCTTTTATAAGATGCCTAAAAAAGTAAATGACAAAACATTATTTTGTGGTCTCACTCATGTTGGCCAAGTTTTTAGTATTGGGTGGGCAAAAAAAATAGGTCGTTGTGGAGTATTTGATTTTGATCAAAAAAAGTTAAAAAAATTTCAAAATAAAATGGTTACGACAGAAGAACCAGGTTTAAAAAAATATTTATTACAAAACTTACATAAAATAGATTTTGTTAAATCTTCAAACGAAGTTAAAAACTATAAAAACGTATTTTTAACTATTGATACCCCCTTAACTTTAAACGGAACTCCTAATGTAAATTTTATTTTCAAAAAAATTAAAAATCTTAAAAAACATCTAGGTAAAAATTCAAACTTAATAATCACAAGCCAAGTATATTGCGGTTTTTGTGACGATCTAAAAAAAAATTTATTTCAAGACAGGGAAGATATTAACTTGATTTATATGGCAGAAACACTCGTTATGGGAGATGCTTTTGAAAGATTTATTAATCCTGAGAGGATTATTTTAGGTACAGAAAAAAAAGTTAGTTTTTTAAACAACTTTAAAAAATTTAAATGCAGAATTTATCAATATAACTTAAAACAAGCCGAAATGGTTAAAATGGCAATTAATTTATTTTTGTTTAATTCAGTAAGCTATGCAAATTTAATGGATAATTATTGTAGACAATTTAATTTTAAATTTTCAGATATAAATGAGTCAATTAAGTCAGACAAAAGAATTGGTTCAAATGCTTATATTTCTCCCTCTCTAGGTTTAAGTGGAGGACATCTAGAGAGAGATGTATATACAACCTTAAAAACATTAAAAGATTTATCTAGTAAAAAAATTTTTTCAAATCTTGAAAAAATGAATAATTCCCGAATAAATCTTTTAATTAAAAAATTTAAATTACTATATAAAAAAAAAAAATATAAAAGAATTATCTGGGCCGGACCTTCATATAAGCTTAATTCTTTTTCAATCGTTAATTCACCTTATCTAAAATTTAAAAATTATTTAAATAAAAAAAAGATAAAACTATTAACGTTTGACTCATTTTTTAATTTAAAAAAAGAAAAAATTAACTTTGTTCTTAAAAGTATTAATCATAAAAATCTAAAAGATTCTTTAGTAATATTAAATTATCTTAATAAAAAAGATGAAAAAGTTTTAATAAAATCAAGAAAAAAAAAGGTATGTGATGCTTTAAATATTAACTTTCTAAATAAAAAAAAGGAATTTCTAAATTATTAAAATGAAAATTGCTGTTGTAGGATGTGGAAATATTGGAGCTAAGAGAGTGAAGTCTATTAAAGAATATAATAAAACTGAAATAAAATATATTGTAGGTAAAAAAAAAGTAAAAAAAAAAATTGATAACTTGGGATTTAGAATTGCTCAAAAAATTAAAGCTAAATATATAACTGATATAAAAGAAGTTTTAGAATCTAATGTAGACTCTGTAATTTTGAGCACACAGCCAAATTTGTTCCTACGTTACGCAACGAAAATTTTAAATTCTAAAAAACATCTATTAGTTGAAAAACCTTTAGGCTTAAATGCGTCTGAAGCTCTAAAGATATTAAATACAGCAAAAAAGAATAAGGTTTATCTTAAGACAGGTTTTAATTTAAGATACGATGACGGTATACAATTAGCAAAAAAACTTATTGATAAAAAAAAAATTGGAAAGATTTACTTTATAAAAATAGAATATGTGAATGGTTCAGTTAAAACAAATGAGAATAATGTTGGGTCTTTATCAGATATAGGTAGTCATAGTGTAAATTTATTTGAATTTTTTATAAATAAAAAATTTCAAGTACTGAATAATGCAATGCAAAAAAATGAATATTTTAAAGACGATAATGGATTTATTACACTAAAAAGTGGAAATGTTTTAGGCCAAATACATTATAGCTTTGTTCGCTGGGAAAATAAATTTTGTTTAGAAATATTTGGCGAAAAAGGTTCTATAAGTGTGAACTCACTTCCTAAATGGGGAAAACAAACTGTTACTTTATCAAAAAGGGTATATCCATCAGGTAAACCAAAAAAAATTAATTGGTATAACAAAAGAGAAAACTCTTGGTATAACGAATGGGATCATTTCAATAAAGCTATTAAAAATAGTAATTTTGAAGATATCGATGAGGGTTTTGTAACTATGAAAAATCTTGAAATTATAAGAAATTATTAAATATGAAATATTTTTCAAAACAAGTTAATAAAAAAATTCTAGACCTAAATAATTTAGTTTCAAAGTTAAAACCCCTTAGGAAAAAGAAAAAAATAGCATTATGCCATGGAACTTTTGATATAGTTCACCCAGGACATTTAAGGCATTTAGCTTACTCTAAACAAAAATCAGATATTCTTGTTGCATCAATTACGTCTGATAAGCATAGTGCAAAGTCGAAAGATGGACCATATGTTCCAGAACATTTGAGAGCTTTTAATTTAGCCTCACTAGAAATAGTAGATTTTGTAATAATTGATTATAATCAAAAACCTTTAAATCTTTTATCTAAATTAAAACCTAATTATTTTATTAAAGGGTTTGAATACAAGAAAAATAATATACATCCAAAAACAAAAGAGGAGATGAAAGTAATTTCAAAATATGGAGGTGAGATATTATTTAGCCCAGGGGATATAGTTTATTCATCAACAGCTATTCAGAAAATTGATAAGCCTAACTTAAATTATGAAAAATTAATTTCTTTGATGGAATTTGAAAAAATTACATTCAAAGATCTTGTATCTACAGTCAAAAAATTTAAAAAGATTAAAATTCATATAATTGGAGATACAATTATAGATAAATATAACTACTGCAATGTCCTAGGACAAACAACAAAAACACCTACATTCAGTGTTAGAAAAAATAATGAAGAAATCTTTTTAGGAGGTGCTGGTGTAGTTGCAAAACATCTAGGAAAACTTGGCGCAGATGTAGTTTTTACGTCAGTCATAGGAAAAGATAAAATGGGCAAGTATTCTATTAATGAAATTAAAAAAAATAATATTAAACATAATTACTTAACCGATGTTAGCAGAAGTACTACTTGCAAAGAGAGATTTTGGGCAGATAATCATAAACTTTTACAAGTTGATATAGTAGACAACCACATAATTTCAAATAATATTAAAAAAAAAATAGAAAAAATAATTTTAAAAACAAAATCTGATGGAGTAATTTTTAGCGATTTCAGGCATGGAATTTTTAATCAGGATACAATTAAAGATTTTTCAAAAAAGATAGCTAAAAATACTTTAAAAATTGCCGATAGCCAGGTCAGCAACAGATGGGGAAATATATTAGATTTTAAAAATTTTGATTTAATTTTGCCAAATGAAAAAGAAGCGAGATTCTCATTAGCTGATCAAGATAGTGCTGTTAGACAACTTGGTACTAAAGTATTTAATTCTTCAAAAGCAAAATTTCTTATTTTAAAACTTGGCGAAAGAGGAACCATAACCTTTAGAAAAAGCGCTTTGTTTCCAAGAGATTTTTTCCCTTTAGACTCTATGGTTGAAAAATTCGTAGACGGTATAGGGGCCGGAGATGCTCTACTTGCCGTATCAAGTTTGGGTTTAATTGCCTCAAAAAATATTGTAATTGCCTCAATTTTGGGGAGTGTCGCAGCATCAATTGCTTGCGAAAATAGAGGAAATAAGTCAATAAATATAGAAACTTTGCTTAAAAAAATAAAGTATATATCAAACAATAAAAGGATTTAAACCATCATGGCACTTGGCGGAAAAGGATTGGACATTATTTTTGACTTATATCAAAGAGATTTTTTTAAAAACATAAAATCTGTTATGGATATGGGAGATCAAGATATGTATGTCACTTTTGATGAAATTAAAAAAAAATTTAGCGATAATAACATTCCATTTGATGAAAAAAAGTGGGAAAATTCAAAAAAATTTCCAACTAGACCTAGAGTATCAACATCCACCTTTTGGAAAGCATTGGGTATTAATATGGCATCTAGAATGGATATAATAAAGTTAGACAGAAACGAAAATGATGGAGATCATATTACTCACGATTTAAATTACCCATTAGAAAAAAAAGAATTATTCGGAAAATATGATTTGGTCACTGACATCGGCAACAACGAACACCCCTTTAATATTGTTGAAGCTTATCGAACTATGCATAAATTATGCAGAAAAAAAGGTTATATGATAATTTTTCAAGCTTATCTAAAAGGTAATGGTTTTTATCAGTTTGATCATAGTACAATTGACAATGTTGCAGCCGCGAATAATTATTCTATAATTCATTCTTGTTTTGTAATAAGTAAAGACAAAAAGTCTTTTACCTTACCTTTAGACGAGAGCTATCTTCAGTTAATTAACTTAAATAATATAAGTCTAATAGGAATTTTTTATGTTTTAAAAAAAAATGATGATGGAGAATTTAAATTTCCTTACCAAGGCACGGGAAAAACTCCAGTCTCAAAAGAATTCTTTACTTTAAACACTTCTTATAAAAATAGATTACCTATAAATACTTATATTCCTCATAGTATTGATAAAATAAAAACAAAAGTTTTGATTAAACAAATTATAAAAAGAATTAAAAATAAATTTAAAAAATAATTTTATTTTTTCTTAAATTTTTAGGAGTGATGAACATCAAAAAAGTTTTTTTTATAAGAAAACACCAAAGGTCTTAACCATAAACAATTTGTCTTAATTGTTATTGTTGATTTTTTTGCAAAATCCAATTTTTGTGCACATCCTCCACCCAAAAAATAATTTCTCTCATCTATAGAAAAATTTATTTTCTTATTAGTTGGGTTATTAAAAATTAATTCGTTCTTATCGTACTCAC
>MDTG01184123.1_pt1 | contig 15721 bp, 7 predicted proteins | sample 811421 | NCBI WGS metagenome assembly MDTG01 (sample SAMN05326645, study PRJNA326480) | marine metagenome | isolation source: seawater | place: Pacific Ocean: South East | collected 2011
CGGACACCCCCCACAAGCGCAGATTTTGCCGCACTTTCAGCTTTACCTCCGATCGCTTTTTTGCTCCTCCCAAAGCCAAAGCCGCCGCTCTTTTCGAGTCGTCGTCGTCATCGCGCGAACGACAACAACACACCCGTTTTTTTTTTGAGACGACGACGTTCACTCTCGAAAACAAAGTCGTGTTGTTCAAAGTCGTCGTCGTCATCGATGATGGTGTCTTACAACTAATCGGTTTGGACACCACCACGCTCTAAAAACCTTTTTTTTTGTGAGAGAAGAGAAGAAAAGAATTCGACAAAAAATGCACAAAAAAAAAACAAAAATGGTGGCACGATGGAAAACCAACACAAAAAAGAGAGAGAGAAACTTCATTGATACCCTAAACACATTCCAACGGTTTAGGGTTTTGGATTTCATAAAATTTCTCTCAAAAAAAGAGAGAGAGAGAGAGAGAAAAGAGAGAAGACACAACAGTCCTTCTTCGTCTTCCTTTTCATCGTCAAACGTCAAAAAAAAATCAAAGAGAGAAAGAAAGGCCCTCCTCCTCATATTTTATTTGTGGAAGAGTCTCATCACTCACGAGAGAGGCGACGATGGAGGACGCGAAGAACGACGCAACCACCACCACCACCGCTTTGGGAAGAAGAAGAAGAAGAAGAAGAAGAAGAGGAGTAAAAGACGACGACGACTTTGATGAGGGCGGCGACGAAGAAAGCGACTGGGACGTGGACGAGTACGAATGGGACCAAACGAACGCGATCGGGCGAGTGAAAAAGAAACCTCTCGACGACGACCCTTTAACGGAAGCGACGAAACGACGATTCAGACGACGGTTTGGAGAGGAAACGGTGCCAAACGAACGACGGGAAAGTGACGTCGCGACTGGAACGACGACGACTGGAACGACGACGACGCTGAGATGGAAACGCGAACGCGTTTTGGAAGAAGACAAAGCGTCGAACGATGCGGCGGTGATGGCGACCACCACCAACCCTCTTCTGTTTGTGGGCGTCTCGAGAGGCGCGCGGGAAAAAGAGGCCGACGAGAAGCGGTTTTTGAGCGGGCGGGAGCATCGAGAGGAGGAGACGAAAAAAGACGGTCGCGGCGGCGATCGTGCGAACGGGACGACGAAGACAACGCGCGGCGCGCGGGAAAAACTCGTTCGGTGTCGCGTGGATGGGTGCGAATTGTTGTGCGAACGCATGTACTCGAAACGATCGAAAGTATGCGAGGTGCATTTAAAAATGGACGAGGTATTTCACGAGGGAATGTTGCAAAGATTTTGCCAAAAGTGCACGAGGTTTCATTCGATCGACGAGTTTAAAGATAAGAGGCGGGCGTGCGTGCACGCGCTATCAAAATTGGCGAAAGTGCGAGCGCCTACTGGAGGCAACGGGGTCGGAGCTTTGATGATGGCCGCGGTGGCAAAAAAATGCGGGATGGCTCGGGATAAGAGCGAATCGACGGTATTCAACAGGCCGGAATATCAGCAGCTGCACGTGCCGTCTGACGCGATAACCGCGCCGACCAAAAGTAAATCTACGAAGACGAAGCTGCAGCAGCAAAAAGATGGACGACAAGAGCACGATCAGATGAATTTTACTGAGAGTAATTCGAGAAGTGCCTCGGTGAGCAGGAAAGAAAGCAGCGAAGATTCGAACACGTATGTAAACAACACTAAGCCTCAGCATCAGCAACAAGATCATCATAATTGTCGACAACAGCAACAACTAGAGCAAAGCACCATGCGCGAGTTTGATGTTCTTGACTTTGCGTTTCCAGACGTGGAAGAGCACGACTCCGCATATTTGAACGACTTCGATAGCGTCGGAGGACAATTAAATTCGCAAAGTAACCTTCTTGGGCTCTACTCATACGACTTTACGACCGAAATGTTACGAAACCCAAGTAGAACGAACTTACACGAAGAGGCGGAAGGGAAAAATGACGGAGGAGATTTGTACAATACACACGATGGAGGAATAAAACAGTTAGAAGAGATTGATAACGATAAATACACGGGCTACGTGGTGGACGAGTTCTTCGAACAGCAAGGGCAACAAAAGGGACGTGCGAACAGAATGACGGAATTCCCCGATGTGCATGTCTCTCGCGTTGAGATTAAAATTTCAAATCGCACGCCAGCGGACATCTCTCCTGCGGTTGGTAACGGAATTCGTCAAAGTTTCGAAGATGCCGCTCATATTCGCGTGTGCGCCGAGCCAGGGTGCACTAAGCTTACCACTGATGCCGTATTTCCGGATGTTTCGCATTCGAAGAAAGGGCCGAGCCGCGAAACAAACGTGCGAGAACTTGCCAAAAATGTCATCGAAGCAGATCAAACTTTGGACGATGTCAACGCCAGCATCACGTTTCGGAACGAAATCGCGACTCGTAAGAACGGGAGATGGACAGTTTCGAACGCGGAACCCACGACAATAATTTATTTCCGGAGTAAATCGGAACAGCCATGGAGCGCTCCGTTTGCGATGTGTACCAATCCGAGTACGAAGAAGAGTAATGATACTAACAATGATAACTTGTTTAGCATAAACAACGTAGCCGAGAACGTAGTTGCACATGTACGGATTAACGGTCAAATGGTAAAAGATTTGAAGCCCCATGGGCGCATTGGCAGAGATCGTTCGGTGTTGTGTTTCTCGGTGCCGCAAGATTACGCTGAGGGCGTACTTTCCGTCGATCTCGTTTGGAGCGACGACGAATCAACGCATCCAAGTCTAGTTGGCAAGCCGGCGTACGATATGTTCACGGCGATTTTGACGCCAGATGAGAAAGTGGCGGACGAGGTTCAATCGATCATCATGGAAGTTCATTCCTTGAGTCCGAGAGTGTCTCAGTCGCTTCGAACGCACTTCGAGACAATTTTTGCAGAAGACTTTTGCTTTGAAAACTTCGAACGACCAATGTTTCGGGAAATGGCAAAGAATATCACATCATGGTCGTTGCGAAATGGGTTGTCGTATGCTTCAGAGCGCTTGTTAGAAGGACAAAAACGCGCGCTCGAAAGTTTGCAGCTGTCAGGAAAAGCGCACAAAGCGCTGGCGACGACGTGTAAGACATACCTCCACAGTGCTGCTTTATCGGGCGCATCGAATCTCGTCAAGATGGTTATTATTCATGGTGACGATTACTTCGGAAGTGCTTTAACGATGGTCACTTTACCAAACGGTTCAAAAGAGTCCGCGTTACACGTGGCATCATCGGAAGTATACCCGCGCTCCTCGTCACTCCTCTGTGAACTCTTGTTATTGAGCGAGGAAAACTTGTGCGCATTCTTCACGTTGGAAAATTCAAAAGGCGAGACGGCCAGAGACATCTTATCTGAACTCGGCTCTTTGCAAAATTCATGCACATACCACTGTATGCAAAATGCATTCGTTGTGTTTTGGAACGTTTCAAAAGCTATCGTCGACGAAAGGCTGAGCTCTATAGCTATGGAGCATCGACTTTTTATGCACGACGCGTTGACGTACTGGGTAGACGCTTACGAAGAAGTATGCAGCTTATCGTTGAGTATCATTGACGACATGAAAACAAAGTTAGAAAAAGACAGCGCCAATTCATCGGAAACTTCATGTTGTGCTAACGTCGCGGATGGAAACAATAAAGGCAACATGCGTCACTCTTTAGAGCTCGCGAAGGTGCTTTCCTCGTGTGATCGCGTCGTACGAGAAGTTTGTAACGAGCATTTTTCTCACGTTCGTCACAAAATGATTTCGTCGTTGAATAGTCCCGCGATGCACGCGAAACAAAAGGAAGAAAACAATAAGGAGATGGAAGATGGCCGTGGATCGAGCGAGTTTCTTTCGAGTGAAGACGGAAGGCCTCCGCAAAGTGCGGACGTTTTTTTGAATAGATGCTTTTCGCATCAGTCGCGAAGAAAAAGTTGGATCGAGGAGAAACTCTGGACTCGTGTGAATCGTGTCAAAGTCGTGGCACGCGCTCAAATCGCTCGCGCGCAAAACACGTGGCATCGATCGACCGATTACGTATCTGGTTTGGCCGTTTTATCTTTCGACGAACCGGAAATGGAAAAGCTTTACGTTCATGAAGATTCCACAGAGAAGACTTCGACTGATGTGTTCGTGCACTTGTTCTCTTCGCTGGTAGTGATCATCGCTTATGTGCGATTTTATCGCGCGAATCAGTTGTATGATATCCTGTTTTCTCCGTTTACCTTCGCACAGTTGTTCAAAAAGTTTGCGGCGATTTGCACGCTTCCAGCGTTGTGTTACTTGAACTACTTTAAATCAAAGTTCTACGTCCGTCACCGAGAAGCGATCAACGTGGCGTCGAGAATTTTGCTCAGTTTCTTACCATCTAGCAACGAGCAGGTGCTCAAAAAATTAGTCGTGGTGAAAATGGTCATGTTCCGCATGTCCTCTGCGTTGTGGCCTATTCGGGCCGAACGCCAAGCGTGCATTGTCATCTTGGGAGAGATTTTAAATCCAACCTTCGTCACCGCACCATTCTCCATATGCGCCATAATTCCGATGATTTTGAACATCTACTTCTGCTTCATCATCGAGTTACGTCAAAGGCGGATGTTTGCGTGTAAATACGGGTGCGTTTGGTTGAACCAACGTTGGAGCGTGTTTAGAACTAAATCCGGAAAGAGGTGTTCGAAGCGTCTCGCGGGGACGACGTACACGACGAAAAGCGCGGCGACTCCTCCTCCTCCTCCTCTTACTCGATCGCTTCTGCGTCGCTTGTAGAACTTTATGTATTCGTTATAATTTTACTACCACTGACCATGGTACCATGGTACCATGGTACAGTACTCCTAATACTGCTACGTTCGACGCACTCTTTATGCTCCTCGCACTCCTATCAAGTACTTTTTTCTTTTTTTTTTCTGAACACCCTAAACAAAAGGATTTGAAAAAAATGGGTTGTTTCTTTTTCCTTCGCCACTTTTCCACGCGTGCACGGAACGCAGTATACTCTATACACTAAAAATGTCCTCCGACGCGTTAACCACGGCTGGTCGTCACTTGTTGTCCTTCGACTTCGAGGCGAACACCGACCACATCAAAGATTTCGAATGGAGTGCGTTCTCGTTTTTCTTTCGCGTCTTTTACCACAAGGCGTCCGGCCGCCGAGGCCCCCCGCCATTTTTCCCGAGAAAGGATAATGCGCATTCCATTCGCGCCAAAAGCGCGCTCGCGCTCGCTTCTGCCACCGCGATGCCTCGAAAACAAGAAGCGGACTAAAGAAAGACGTCGAATCATCGTCGTCCTTTCTTCGATCGCGCCTTTTTTCTCCGCATTACTGGATCCATCCATCCATTCGAAAGCCGTGGCGCGAAGAATATTCCTTCTCTGTTGAGGTGTTTTGAACCGACACCAAAAAAGGAATATTTTCCAAAAGGCATTTTTTCCCTTTTTACACCCTAAACAACGGGCGGTCAGATTTTTGAAACGACTTTCAAAGAAAAAAAAACTTGAAAGAAAAGAAAACGTTGTTGTTGTTGTTGTTGTTGTTGTTCACTCACCATCACCTTTACTCCTTTTCAAATTTCATTATCCGTATTGTTACGACGTACCACCGTCAACAACAGTTATCGTCCTCGGCGCCTTGCTCTGCTTTTGCACCGCGTTTGGCATCGGCGCGAACGATGTCGCGAACGCGTTTGCGACCTCCGTCGGCTCCGGCGCGGTGTCGATCAAGATGGCGATCTTGCTCGCGGCGGTGTGCGAGTTCACCGGTGCGTTGTTTATGGGATCTCACGTGACCGAGGCTATCCGTAAGGGTATCGCGGATTACAAGTGCTTCACGAACGATCCGGCGTTGATGATGTACGGTTGCTTGTGCGTCTTGGCTGCGACGAGTATTTGGTTGATGTTGGCGTCTTACTTGGAGATGCCGGTTTCGACCACGCACTCGTGCGTCGGCGGGATGATTGGTATGACCTTGGCTACCAGAGGTCAAAAATGTGTCATTTGGTCGAAGAAAGTGGATGAGTTCCCGTACGTCAAAGGTGTTTCTGCGATTGTCGTTTCATGGTTGCTTTCTCCGATTGTTTCCGGCGTCTTCGCGTTTGCCTTGTTCTTTGCTATAAGAACGCTCGTCATGAGACAATCAAACTCCTACAATCTCGCAAGATATTTGTTCCCGGTCATGGCGTTGACCACCGTCGTTATTAATACTTTCTTTATTGTCTACAAGGGCGCGAAGTTCTTGGAGTTGGATGTTATGTCTATTGAAGATTGCATGGCTTGGGCGTTTGGTTTGGGTGGCGGCGTCGGCCTCATCTGCTTCTTCGTCATCAACCCGATCTTGTTTAGAAAGATTGAAGCCGATTGGGAGCGCATTCAGCTTGAAAGAGCGGAAGGTGGCGGTGATGCGGGCATGTTCAAGAAACCGTCCGACTTCCCGGAAAAACAACCGAGAGTCATCAAAAAGGGTCTCTTCGGTATTCCGGCAAGGATTTACTACGCTGTCGCGGACCACTTGACTGTTTCTTTGAACCACGACAACGAGCAATTGGCGGCCGAGGATGAAATCGTCGCCGCGATCCACGAAAACGCAGAAGTATTCGACGAAAAGACCGAATTAGCCTTGAGACCTTTGCAAGTTTTGACTGCTTGCTTAGATTCCTTCTCCCACGGAGCGAATGACGTCGCAAACTCTGTCGGTCCGTTCGCCGCTATCGTTACCATTTACAAAGCTGGTGCCGTGAAGAAGAAGATGCCAATGGGCGACGATTCCTACTGGATCTTGTCCTTGGGAGCGTTCGGTATCGTGATTGGTTTGGCGTTCTACGGTTACAAGATCTTGCACGCCTTGGGTGGTAAGATTTGCAAAATGACCCCGTCTAGAGGTATTTGCATCGAACTCGGCGCCGCCATGGTTATTATCATGGGTTCTCGCCTCGGCTGGCCGTTGTCCACGACTCACTGCCAAGTTGGTGCCACTGTTGGCGTTGCGTGTTTGGAAGGTGTTGGCGGTATCAACTGGTTCATCTTGATGAAGACTGTCGCCGGTTGGGTTTTGACTTTGATTATTGTTGGTTTCACCGCCTCGGCGTTTGTCGCGCAAGGTGCGGCTGCGCCGATGACCAAGTACCCGGCCTGGGCTAACTTTAACTAAAACGGACCGCACGATTCTATGTTTTAGTGTTACGCGAGATCGTTGAATCTACTGTATTACGAGTCTCTGCAATTTATACACGTTTTCAATTATTGCGATTTCAAATAATTCAATTGTGTTTTCAATTACGCTCTATCAGAAATAAATGCTATCTAAAACTAAAGTATGTGCTATGTGCGATCGCGCTTTACCTCTTTACACCAACTCTTCTAAAAAGGCGATATGTTTCGGTAAGAATCGAATATCCCAACCCAAGAAGAACTACGCCAGAGGCTATTTTGATCGGGAATCCCGCTGAACTGCTTTTCGCTCCTGCTTTCATCATTTCATAAAACGAGTACGACGATGCGTCTTTTTGTGAAGGTTTCGAGGCTGTTTGTGCGTGTGGTTCATATTCTGCTATGTCTTTGATTCCTGCCGTCTTTCTGTCCATCTCCATCTCTATCTTCTCCTTTTTCTCTTCGTCATTCTCGTCGAGATAGTACACGTCCCTCGGCTCCGGCTTCTTATCTGTCTGCACTCGTCGCATTATCTTCTTTCCGTCGCTTTTCCTGGTCACAATCTGCTCCGTCTTTACATTCCCTCCGTTATAAGACACCCGCACATGGACAATCTTTGGCTCGATCACGTCTCCGATGTCCCTCGATATACACTCGTACGCCTCTTGGCTGCAACCACCACGATTGTACCGCTTATTTACCCACTCTTGAGCGCATTTAGGCAGATTTCTCTCTCGCGCGAGAATTTCCACCGCGTACAACCAAGACGCTTGATCCGTGACGGGCGTTTTCCTCCCCTCTCTTTCGCCGCCATAGATTTCGACTTCCCCTTCCTCTTCTTCCTCCTCTTCTTCCTCGTCGAATTCAACCTTCCTCCCTTCTTCGTCGTAACTCAAAACGTACTTCAACAAAACCCTCTCCACCTCTCTCACTTGCTCCTCTCTCCTCTTTCTCCTCCTCGTCTTCGAATCGCCGACGTCGAGGTACTCCTTCCTTCTCCGTTCGCTTTGCTCCGCCAACGTCAAATTGGAAGGCATATCCGGATCTTCTTCCCATTTTAATTTTGCCCAAAGTAAACGCACTATTCGTGGACAGTTGGCCAAAACCACTCGTTCGTTCTTGTCGTTAAATTCGATGCCGACTTCATCGTACGCCGCGGCGCGTTTGTTTTCCTCCTTCTTATCGCCGTCAAAGCGCCTCTCACCACAGCGGTGTTGTTTCGACACCAAACATCCATCCTCGCACAGCATCCTCACGTCCTCTTCGATCGTCTTCAAACCCGTCGTTTTAAACTTCGCTTGCATCCAGACTGCCATGGAGACGAGTTTTACGTCTCGTCCGTGCTCTCGTTCGGGAAACGCTGATTTGTATTCGCCTTTTTGATGCGCCGTGTAGATCCTGTGTGCCATCGCGCCGCTCTTTTCGTAACGACCGATGAGGAGTAATTTTTCCGCGAAATCTAACGACGTCGGTTCTCGATCGACTGGATAGCCCTCGATTTCGTAGAGCTCTGGATCGTCCGGGTCCTCTTCCGGACGAGAAGATACGACGGGGAGAGACGAAGAAGACGTGGTGGAAAACTCACGTTCGAGACGATCGTCGTCGGTATCCTCCTCCCCGTCTTCATCCTCAGTCAAAATCATTTAATTTTTCTCGTTTTTGAAGGAAGAAATGTGAAGCATTTCGAGGCGAAAACGCGCGCAAAAAATATAACGGCGCGCGGATGTGTGTGTGTATAAAGTAATCTGATGTTATTACACGCGCTGTTTCGGATAGGTGTCGTTTAAATCGGAGCAGTCGCAGTTCGCGCGCTCATTACACTCCGGGGTATGCATTTTCGTGACGCTCGCGCTAACTTTATCAATCGCGTTTTCCTTTCCATTTCGACCATCCTGTTCGCCCCCTTCGTCTTCTCCCTCTTCTTCTTCGGTCAAGACGCGGACAATGTCCAACTTTCCAATCTCACCTTCCTCGATAACTTTCAACACCGTTCCGCCTCCAGTGAAGAGATACGTTTGAGGATTCTCGAGAGCGTTGAGATAACTTCCCGGCGATAAGGATTTGAATTCTTTCAGAGTATCACCGCCACCAAAGAAGACGTCTGCTGGCAACGAACTGTTCATGCTGTTGAAGATTGACCCGTCTAAACCAATAGTGCCTTCATGAAAGCCTTTCGAGGTGTATCCCATGACCGCGTTGACTAAAATCGTCTTCGCCGTCCTCATCGCTTCGACAATCTTCTCGTCCGAGTATGAAACCGAAGCGACGTCGTTTATGAACCCGTACTCACCTCCACATTTCATATCTTTCACATGAACCAATCGAATATTGTCGTACTCCCTCGGCATGGTCGTGCATCTCCCATTAACCGGCACGCACCCGCATCTGTCCGCCTCTTTAGATTCCACCAACGTCGGCAACTCTAGAAGTTTCTCTTGCACCTCTTTCGCATCCACTAAATACTTCCTCGCTAACTCCATGTCCTCTTTATCTACGCCCTTAATCTTCACCTCATACTTTGCCGACAAGTATGCGTTATAAATCATCCCACCTAAAATCAATGTGTCGCACTTTTTTGCCACGTTAACCAGCGTTCCAATCTTCGTGTTTACTTTTGATCCGGCCACGACAGCCACAAACGGACGTTTCGGTTCTAAAACTCGCGTCATCGCGTCTAACTCTCTTTGCATTAACAATCCTGCGTAACTTGGCAACAACTTCGCCACTTCAAACGTGCTGACATGCGGCTGCCACGACCCGAACGCGTCGTTCACAAACACGTCCGCAATACTCGCCAACTCTCGCGCCAGTCGAATCCCAATCTCTTCCGTACCTCTTTCTTCTCCGCTAAACCATCTCATGTTTGGCAAGTAGATGCCACCAATTCTTCTTTCTTTTAAATCCTTAATCATCGTTTGCATCGTGCCATCTTTGAAAATTTGCGACATCTCGATCCCGCCGTCGTCGTCGTCGGCGGCGGCGTCCGCTTCGTTTTCGCGTTCGTTGCCTTTGGTGGTTGACAAAGAAGAATCTACTTTTGGATTGGCAAACACGACGCCAAGTTTCTTCGTCAAGTATTTCGCGATGGCTCGAGTCCCATCTTTTTCGTCCACCGCGATGGTCTTCGTTTTCTTGTCTCGCGGTCGATTGACGTGCGTCATCACGATCGGCCGTCCGCCTCTTTCGACGATGGAATATAACGTTGGAATGGAACTTTCGATTCGAAACGCGTCCGAAATCTGCGCATCTTTCACCGCGTTGTGATCGACGCGCACGAGAACGATTTTGTTTCGAAGGTCCACGTCTTGCACTCGACGCAGCGACCGTCTCGGCCGCTCTCGTTTGGAGTCGTCGTTTTTCGCGTCCGATTGAATGGTGGTCATCGTTTCTCGGTGAAAAAGCGCTTTTAAGAGTGAAGGCAATTGGATAATGATGTGAAAAGAATATTCCAATTGACGCGAAAAGAAATGGGCACACCCGCCGACGATGACTCGAGCGCTTTGAGAAAGGACGACGACGAGGAGGCGCAAATGACGACGACGTCGGACGGCGCGCAGACCCCGACGCCATCGTCATCGAAAAAACTCACCTCGCACGCGCTCTTCCCGTTCGCCATCATTTCCATCTCCTACATTCTGTTCACCATCACGGACGGTGCCGTGCGCATGGTCGTGGTGCTCCACGCGTACAGTAAATCGTTCACGGCGATGGAACTTGCAATCGTGTTCTCGTTGTACGAATTAATGGGCGTGCTGACGAATTTAATAGCTGGGATTATGGGCGCCAGATGGGGTATTCGAATGACATTATTGATTGGTTTGGCGCTCCAAATTGGTGGTTTGGGCATGCTCTTCGCGTGGACGGATGAATGGTCAAAGACGAAAGCGATGGTGTACGTGACAGCTGCGCAAGCGCTGTGCGGAATCGCGAAGGATTTAACAAAGTTGGGTGGTAAAACGGTCACGAAACTAGTCACTCCGGATGAGAAGCAAAATCGATTGTTTGTACTCGTGAGCGGTTTAACCGGATTGAAAAACTCGTTCAAAGGCGTTGGTTATTTTCTAGGCGCGTGGTTGTTGACAATAAGTTACGAAACGAGTTTGATTGTTATGATTGCATTAATTGCAATTGCTTTTTCATTCGGATTCTTTGGTTTACGGAAAGATTTAGGGAGAGTTGGTAAGGAAAATGTGACTCTAAAGAAAGCGTTGACTCAAAATCGAAATACGAAGTATTTGTCCTTGTCGAGAGTGTTTTTGTTCGGGTCGAGAGATTTATGGTTTGAGATTCCGTTACCGTACTTCTTGAGAGATTCAGTTGGCGGAGTAGGATGGCCTAGGAGTGCTGTTGGGGCTATGTTAGCAGGGTACATCATCGTATATGGACAGCTGCAATCGTGGACGCCGCAGATGGTGTTGAAACCGTTGAAGCAGTCGCCGCCGAACAAACGCGTCGCGGTGCTGTGGAACATTTTGTTGGTTTTGGGGCCATTTTTTTTAGGCGGGTGCATCTCTACAGATGTGTTTGATACTAATAGCAGTGAAAACTACGAAAACGTTCAGATTGTTTTAGTCGTTCTTGGCATCGCGTTATTTGCGTTTCTGTTCGCGGTAAACAGCGCCATTCACTCATACCTGGTCGTGAAATACGCCGAAGGGAATAAATTGTCCATGTCAGTCGGGTATTACTACATGGCCAACGCATTTGGACGATTATTTGGAACGATATTATCTGGAGCGATATACACGGCGTTTGGAGGGGACGACGTGAAAACCGGGTTCGCGGTGTGCTTTTGGGCGAGTTCCGCAAGCGTTTTGTTGAGCGCTTATTTTGAAATGTTTTTAGAAGATGGCGAGATGGCGACGACACCGGCGGTTTAATGTGCAGAAGGGTGCAAATGTTATCACAGAGATAAAATAGATAGATAGAGACAGGTAGGCTTGTAGGTAGCTATAAATGCAGGTCGCTAAAAATACGTGTAGGTTTGAAATTGCTAATATTTTTTGTTTTATTCGTCGTCGTCCGAGTCGTCAATCATCACGCGACGCTTTTTCGTTGGTTCTTCCTCTTCTGCGTTTTTTTCTCCTTTGTCTTCTTCGTTCTTCTCCTGTTCTTTGCGTTTGTTCGCGGCGGCTAAAAACGCCGCGCCAGGCGCATCGTTTTCTTCTTTCTTATCATCGTTGTCGTCGTCGTCGTCGTCGTCTGAATCGAACAACCCGGCGGCGGCTAAGGCGGCTTTCGCGTTTTCCTTCATCTTGGCCTTCTCTTCCTCTGTTTGCGGCTCTTGGGCGTTGGTAGTTTTGGTATTGATGTCGTCGTCAGAATCCGAGGAAGTGCTCGAATCTGAATCCAAGCTTGAGCTACTCGATGACGAGGATGAAGAACCACTCGTTGTTGGCTTTTTTGGTTTCTTTTCTCTCTTCTTCGCTGCCGGTTTGCTCTTCTTCTTCTTCTTCTTCTTGTTAGGAACTTCTTCGCCACCGACTCCTTCGCCGCCATCCTCCCCATCGTCGCCATCTTCCGGGTTGTAATCCTTCCCACCTCTCTTTGCTTGCGCTCTCGCTTCCCAACGCATTCGGGTCTCCTTGAACCTTCTCTCGCTTTCTGCGGCAATCGCTTCCAATTCTCGCTTCTTTTGCTCTTCCTCCAAAGCCTTCGCCGCTTTCTCTTTCGCTCGTCCTTCCTCCAACGCTTTTCTTGCTTCCATTTGCGCTCTCTTTGATTTCATTAATTTCTCCTCCTCCTCGTGCGCCTTATCCAAATGTGGCTTGGATTTTTCTAACGCTTGCTTGCAAAAGTTTACGTGCACGGTGGTTCGTTTCGTATCGAAACCGAATTTTGGTTGGTTTCCTAGCGCTTTCAGTTGCGTAAACATGTGTAGCGCGACTTGAATGTTCTCCAAGGCCTTTTCGACGCGTGCGACGCGACCTTCTGAAGAGGCCGATTTCAACGTATCGTTCAACGACCTCTGAGCGAGTTCTTGGACGACGTAGGCCAAGTTAAATCGAATGCGGTGGTTCATTGGGGCGATGTGTAACGCTTCCTGTAAGGTCTTTTTTGCTTGAATCAAGTTTTGATTCTCGTAATGCGCTCGGGCTTGGAAGAGCATGATTTCGTGCGACGTGCCGAGGTAGAATTCTTGCTGCGCGCGGTCGTAGAATTTAAGCGCGGCGGCATATTGCGCTTTGGCTAACGCGATGTGACCGAGGTTGACGAGGACGTCCGCTTGGAGTTCAGAGAGAATTTTGGTGACGACAGAGGCAGACGTACCAGTAATACCCGCGTTCTCAATCTCCAAGGATTCTTGCACCAACGTGAAAATCGCCTTGGCGTCGTCCATGCGACCGCGCTCGGCGAGCAGAATGGCTAAACCGTTTGCCGCGAATGCGTTGGTTGGTTCTTTCACCAGCGCTTTCTTGTACAACGATTCGGCACGTTTGTAATGGTCTTCTTCTCGTTGGCGTATTTTGGGATCGGATCGTTTGTGTAAACCTTCTTTTAACGCCGAGTAATACGCGGCATTACCAGCGGAAACTAACGCGTACTCGTCGAGCTTTAACGTTTTGTCGTCGTCTTTTTTACTCGCCTCGTCTCCGCGTGTTGCTGCGTTGCGAAGATGGAATTTCTCTTCCTCGGCGAGATCACTCGGTAACTCTCTCAGTTCCTCGAATTGCTGTTCGGCTTCTTTCCATCTACGTTGTTTCATTAAAACCCAACCGCTGGTAGCGACTGCATCCGCGTTGCCCGGGTTTCGTTTCAACGCTTCTGTGATTTTCGTCAAAGCGCCTTCGTAATCGCCGAATCGTTCGCACAACTCGACTGCTTTCCGTAACGCGACGTCGATATCGTTCGGATTGGACTTGTTCAACGTTTCGAACAAACTCGAAGATTTCTTCTCTTCGCCGAAAATCTCTTCGGCTTTGGCCAAGTTGAACGCCACCGCTCGTGCCGGTGTCGGAAGTTTCTTCGCCAAATCGATCGCTACCTTGTCGCCTTTTTGTAGTTTCGAAGCAACGTTCGGGGCGGCTTCTTGATAGAGAATATCAAGGGATTGTTCCAAAGAGTGCAACGATTCCTCTTTGTTCTTCGCGTCGGTATCTTTCTTGCTAACGTTTTTGTTCGCCATTATTTCTTTGTTGTTTTTATCTTTCTTGTCGCCTTCGGTGGTTGTACTCGTTACCAATCGAGCTCTCAACACGCCGACATTATTCAATGTCACCGCATCGATGGCATCTCCAAGTTTCTTGGCAATGTTAATCGCTTTCTCGTACGCCTCCAACGCTCTCTTAGCGTCCGATCGTTCCAATAATTCTCCGAGCTCTAACATGGTTTGAAAATCCGTTCCGTCTCTCTTGTACGGATCGAAATCGTACATTTCCACGGCTCGTTTGGAATCACCTACTGCCGCGCACAACTTCCCATGCGCCCTCTTCACGAACAAGCTTGCTGGGTACGCCGATTGCACTCGTTCACAGTGTTTCTTAGCTTCGAATGCATCATTTTGTTTCAAGAAGATCTGCGCGATGCCAAAGTGCGGTGCGGCGAAATTTTTGTCTAAATCAACCGCCGATTGGTAATACGTTAACGCGCTCGATAAATTCCCAGCTGCGTGGAACGCTTGTGCTCGAATAAACAGCGCTTCCGCGCGAAACACGTTCGATTCTTTCTCGTTTTTAATGATACCATCCGTTAAAATTTCGATATTTTTCAATTCTTCTGACGCCGCCGACGACGCTCCGGAAGCGGAGGAAGCAGAGGAATACAAATAATGTTCCGCCAACATCAACGACACCAGCGGGTTCGTCGGGTCAATCTCGAATGCTTTATACAAATTATTCACAGACCTTGCCACTGCCCGCATCTGTTCTTCCGTCCCTACCCCCTCAAACTCAGCTAAATCGCACTTCGCTAACCCAACATACGCGTCCACGCATTCGTTATCCATGTCCGCTGCTCTCGCAAACGCCAACCTCGCGCTCGCGAAATCTTTCATCGCAAAGTGACACGCGGCTAATCCTAACCTTACCTCTGCGGGAGCTTGCGGATGCATCTTCAACGCTCGTTTATACCACGTCAAACTCTCCGAGTACTTTCGTTCGTCCACGAACAATCGTCTCGCCTTCCACAACATCGCCGCGATGTTGTCTCTCCCGCCGTCCTTCATCGCCAACGCGGAATCCAGAATCTTCTCCGCCGTTTGTTTTTCTCCTTTTTCGAACAACAAATGCGCTCGAGCAATTGCCACGACTTGTTCCTTCGAAGCTATCGCGAACGCTTTCTGTAAAAGTTTGTCCGCTTTCATCAACGCTTCCGAGCGGTGTTTCGCATCTTTCGATGACGAGCGCAATCGCGCGGCGATATTGACTTGATGCGCTGCCGACAGGCACAAAAGTTTTGCCCGGCCGTACACGTCGTTCGGGTAGTACTGTTCGATTTCTGTTTTCGGGAACGTAGTTAGAAGAGAGGAGCGAGAGATGGCACGCGTCAGTGTATTCCATTGCGCGCGCGCGAAGAATTCGTTGACACGCATACTACTACTTGATTCTCTGTTTCCGAATCCGATCGCGTTTCGACAAAAGCCTTTGGCGTGTGACGCGCGCGTTCCCGAG
>MDTG01338116.1_pt1 | contig 15720 bp, 16 predicted proteins | sample 811421 | NCBI WGS metagenome assembly MDTG01 (sample SAMN05326645, study PRJNA326480) | marine metagenome | isolation source: seawater | place: Pacific Ocean: South East | collected 2011
AAAACCACCAGAATCTACAATAAAAAAGAATGGATCAAAAAATGAGAATATAAATAAATATATTCTTTCAATTACAGAAAATGGTTATGGCAAAAGAACACCCTTTACAGATTTCAGAGTTACTAATAGAGGTGGAAAGGGAATAATTGGAATAGTTAATTCCAAAAGAAACGGAAACGTAAATTCAACTATAGTGGTATCTAATGATGATGAAATTATACTATCAACAGACAAGGGTCGAGTTATAAGGTGCCCAGTAAAGGAAATAAGAATTGCCGGAAGAAATACTCAAGGAGTTAGAATTATAAAACTTTCGGGTGAAGAAAAGGTTGTTTCTGCCATCAAGATAGAAGATAATATTATTTAATGCCAAGAGTAGCCATCTATCCCGGAACCTTTGATCCAATAACATATGGTCACATCGATGTTATCAAAAAATCCCTTAAAATAGTTGATAAACTTATCGTAGCAACAACAGAAACTTCAGATAAAGACTATCTATTTTCGCTCGACGAAAGAATAAGTATCTTAAAAAAATCTCTATTTAGCGATTTAAAATTTAATAAAAATAAAATTAAAATAGTTTCTTTTGATGATCTTACCGTAAAACTATGTAAAAGATTTAATGCCACAATAATTATTAGAGGATTAAGAGCAGTTTCTGATTTTGAATATGAATTTCAACTAGCTGGTATGAATAAAAAATTAGATAAAAAAATTGAAACAGTTTTCTTAATGTCCGAGATTGAAAACGAAATGATTTCTTCAAAATTTATTAAGGAAATTGCACATTTGAAAGGAGACTTAAAAAAGTTTGTTTCTAGATCAGTAATAAAATCAATTCACAATAAACTTAAATGAAAAAATTCTTTTTATTTGTTTTTTCTTTTTTTTTATTATTTACTACCATTTTAGAAGCAAAGGATAAAAAAATGATTCTTGAATTAAAAGATGGAAAAGTTGAGATCGAATTATATCCAGATATAGCACCAAATCATGTAAAAAGAATTGAAACTTTGGTTAAGAGCAAAGAATATGATGGCGTTGTTTTTCATAGGGTTATAGATGGCTTTATGGCCCAAACTGGTGATGTTGAATTTGGAAATTCTAAAAAAGATACTTTTAATCTTAATCGAGCAGGCACAGGCGCTTCAAAATTACCTGATTTAAAAGCTGAGTTTAGCAATATTCCCCATGAGAGAGGAACATTATCAATGGCTCGATCTTCAAATCCTAATAGTGCGAATAGTCAGTTTTTTATTTGCTTCCAAGCAGCTCCACATCTTGACAGAAATTATACTGTTTTTGGAAAAGTAACCAAAGGTATGGAATTAATTGATAAAATTAAAAGAGGTTCAGGTCCTAACGGGTCAGTTGACGAACCAGATAAAATCATTACCATTTCACTATCAAAATAAATTTTTATGGATTCAAAAAAATTTTTTTTTGAATTAATTAAAAATAAAAGTAAATATAGACTCGGTAAAATACATACGCCCAGGGGTTCAATTGAAACACCAGCTTTTATGCCTGTAGGTACACTTGGAACTGTAAAGAGTATTTTTCCTGAAGATATATTAAAAACTGGAACACAAATTATTTTAGGAAATACTTACCATTTATTTCTCAGACCCGGTATTGAAATTTTAAAAAAATTTGGCGGTCTTCATAAGTTTATGAATTGGAAAAAACCAATTCTTACAGATTCAGGAGGTTTTCAAATTATGTCTTTGTCTAAATTTAATATAATAGATAAAGAAAAAGGGGCAATATTTAGTTCTCATATTGATGGAAAAAAATTTATACTTAGTCCAGAAAAAAGTATACAAATCCAAAAAGAGATAGACTCTGATATTTTAATGGTTCTTGATGAGTGTCCAAAACTTACATTAGATAAAAAGATTATTTCTAATGCTATAGATACCTCTACTAAGTGGGCTCAAAGATGTAAGAATGAGTTTAATAATAAAAAAGGCAAGGCTTTATTTGGAATTGTTCAAGGTGGTTTATTCAACGACCTGAGAAAGGATAGTTTAGAACAATTAGTCAATATTGGATTTGACGGATATGCTTTAGGTGGTTTGGCTGTAGGAGAGACCCAAGATGAAATGTTAGGTACCCTTGAGAATATTTGTAAAATTATGCCAAAAGATAAGCCCAGATATTTAATGGGCGTTGGGACACCTTCTGATATATTAGGTGCCGTAAAACATGGTATAGACATGTTTGACTGTGTTTTACCAACAAGATCTGGCAGAACAGGTTTAGCTTATACATGGGAAGGTAAAATTAATCTTAGAAACGCTAAATTTAAAAAGGATAAAACACCTCTAGATAAAAATTCCAGTATAAGGGATATCAACAAATATTCCAAAAGTTACTTGAACCACCTTGTTAATAGCAATGAAATTTTAGCATCGATGCTTTTGTCACTACATAATATAAATTTTTATCAAGATTTTATGAGAAAAATGCGCGAAGAAATTAAAAATGGGACATTTGATACATTTTACAAAAAAAATATAAATAAGTATAATTAGTTATTTTTAATTGAAATATGTCTATTTTAAATATAAAAAGAAATTCTTTGAGCGGGCCCTTAGCTCAGTTGGTAGAGCACTTCCCTTTTAAGGAAGGTGTCGATGGTTCGAGTCCATCAGGGCTCACCAATAAAATTTAAGTTTTTATTGGTGGATATTCAAGCATAACTTTATTAATCCAACCTTCTAAATTTTTAATTCTATTTTTACTCGATGGATGTGTACTCATAAATTGAGGGGGTTCTTTTCCTTTATTAGCCACCTGCATTCTTTCCCATAATTTTGTTGACTCTTTAATATTATAACCAGCCAGAGATGCAAAAATTAATCCAAGATAATCTGCTTCAGTTTCTTGTTTTCTTCCAAAGGGATTCATTATTCCCAACTGAAGCACATCCATACCTGTAGCTCTTCCCACAGTATTCCTCGCCTGAGAGACTTTACCACCCGTAAAGATATCTACTATCTGCGTAGTAACATTTACAGTCATTGCTTGACTCATTCTTTCAACAGAATGTTTAGCAACAGCATGCGCTATTTCATGTCCCATGATTGCTGCAAGTCCATCCTTATTTTTAGATACTTCTAAAATTCCAGTATAAACAGCTATTTTGCCACCTGGCATACACCATGCATTTTTAACTTTATTATTATCAATTAAAATATATTCCCAATTAAAATCTTGTGTTGGATCAGGGGTACCTTTTTTATTAAAAAAAATAGATACAGATTTAGCAATTTTTTCTCCAATATTTATTACATTATTTAAATCTTTTCCTTTAGTAATTAATTTTATTTTTTTGGAATTTTTAAGCTTCTCATAAGCTTTTGCCGCATGATTATTAATTACGCTTTCCGGATATATTGTTAATTGTTTTCTTTCTGTTATTGGAACAGTACTGCAAGATCCAGCTAAAAACCCACAACAAGAACATCCAAAAAGCTCAAGAAATTTTCTTCTATTTATGCTATAAGTTTTTTTCATCGTCGAATCTTAACATAAAAAAGAGAAGATTGTATTTGAAAGAATAGTTTAAATGAGCAAAAAAAAGGGAAAAAAATCGATTTTTACTTCTATCCGTAATAATTTCATAGCTGGGGTAGTGGTTTTAATTCCAATAGGAATCACTCTATATCTAACCCTATTTCTTATTAATATTTCTTCTAAAATATTACCAAATGAAATTAATCCTAATTATTATTTGCCATACAATATCCCTGGTCTAGAAATTTTAATTTCAGTTTTTTTAATTACATTAATTGGATGGCTATCCTTATCTTTTATCGGTAAGAGACTTTTTGAAATTTTTGAAAGTATTCTAAATAAAATTCCTATTCTTAGAACTATTTATTCTGCTGTAAATCAACTCATTGAAACATTCGCAAAAAGTAAGTCTGACAAAAAAAATGTGGTTCTTATTGAATATCCTAGAAAAGGAGTTTGGGCAGTAGGTTTTGCGACCAAGGAGAATACAGGCGAAATAAAAAAAAAAACCGGTAAGGAATTAATAAATGTTTTTGTACCAACCACACCTAATCCAACAAGTGGTTTTTTACTAATGTTCCAAAAAGATGAGGTTATTTATTTAGATTTATCTTTTGAGGAAGCTTCAAAATTTATTGTTTCTGCTGGTAGTACAAATCCTTAATTAATTTAATTTGAAGCCTCACTTATTACTTCAGCTCTATCATAAAATTTAAGAAGATTTTCATACATTTGGATATTTTCAATTTTCATATTTTTTATTTTTTTTTCTGCTAAAATAAATAAATCTTTATGATGAATAGGATCAGCAAATTTAAAATCCTTTATACCACTTTGTTGAAAACCTAACAAATCACCATGGCCTCTTATTTTCAAATCTTCTTCAGCAATTACAAAGCCATCATTAGTTTTTCTTAAAATTTTCAATCTTTTTTTTGCATTTTCGCTTAAGTTATTTTTATATAACATTACGCAATATGATTCATTATTTCCCCTGCCAACTCTTCCTCTGAGCTGATGTAGTTGGGATAAACCAAATTTGTTAGAATCTTCTATTACCATAATATTTGCATCAGGAAAATTTATACCAACTTCAATAACAGTAGTACTAACTAAAATTTTTATTTCTTTTTTAAGAAACTTTGTAAGAGTAATTTTTTTATCATCTATATTTATACCCCCATGTATTAACCCAACATCATTAGGAAAAATTTTTTTTATTAAATGATATTTATTTACTGCAGATGAAAAATTAAGTCTTTTAGATTCTTCAATCAATGGACAGACCCAAAAAACTTGTCGGTTTAATGAAATTTGCTTTTTTATTAAGGGCCATAATTCAGAAATTTTATTTTCAGGCTTTATTAATGTTAAAACATCTTTTCTATTTTTAGGTTTCTCTCTTAAAATTGATATATCCATATCTCCAAAATAAGATAACATCATAGTCCTGGGTATTGGAGTTGCTGACATAGATAGTACATCGCAATTATCCCCACCTTTTTTTGCAAGGCGCATTCTTTGTTTAACACCAAATTTATGCTGTTCATCAATAATTATAAAACCAAGTTTTGAAAACTGAATTTTTTTTTGAAAAAGGGAATGAGTTCCAATTAAAAAATTGATACTTCCATTTTTTAAATTAGATATAATTCTTTTTTTATCACTTGAAATTGTTTTGCTTGTCAAAAGTTCAATTTTAATATTGGTAGAATGAAAAAGTTTTTTAGCTAACTCATAATGTTGAGAAGCTAAAATTTCAGTAGGAGCCATAAAAGCAACTTGATAACCCGATTCTATCACATTAGCGCCAGCTACAAAAGCAAGTATAGTTTTGCCAGAACCTACATCCCCCTGGAGAAGTCTAAACATTCTATTTTCAGATTTAATGTCTCTATCAATGATTTTTAGGACTCTCTTTTGATCATTTGTTAATTCATATTTGAAATTGTTTAAAACACTTTGAGAAAATTTATTATAATAAGCTTTCTTTTTTTTCTTTTGTAATCTCACTGACTTTCTCGCTGTATAAAGAATTAATAGATTGGCGAATATTTCATCATAAGCTAATCTCCTATAATCATTAGTAAATATGTCTATTTTTTTTAACGGATTATGCAAATTTAAAAATGTTTTCTTAAATTTATTAAAATTGTTATTTTTTAAAAAAACATCATCATGCCATTCATAATTATCTGATATCATATTCAGAACATCAAAAATTAATTTTCGATAAATTTTTTCATTCAGACCTTCTGTTAAAGAATATTTAGGAAATATTTTAGCAATCTCATTTTTTTTAGAGCTAAGCTTTACATATGTTGGGTTTGTTATTTGATATTGTTTCTTATAATAGTTAATTTTGCCACTAATTATAACATCATTTCCTAGAGGTAAAATTTTTTTAATATATCCTTCGTAACTATTAAAAAAAATTATATTAATTTTGTTCTCCTTGTCACCACATATTACTTTATTTGGAAGATTCCTTAATCTTGGAAAATTATATTTAATTACTTTAACTTTTATTGTGGTGATTTTTCCAATTTCTAACTCATTTAGAGCAGTAAAATTAGATCTGTCAATTATAGAATAAGGCAAATCCCACAATAGATCTTTGATTTTATCTATCTTTTTTTTTTCTAAATATTTTTTAGTTTTACCACCAACGCCCTTTAATGATGATATTTCTTTAAATAAAAAACTGTTTTTATTTATATTCATGTTAATAATTCTTATAATATAGTTTGATTTAATATGAAAAAAATAGATTCAATCAAAAGGAAAATTAGGTATAGAGCAGAATATAGGGGGATAAAAGAGATGGATTTACTTTTGGGTAAGTTTGTTAAAAGATACATTGATATTTTAAACTACGAAGAGCTAATGGATCTATATGAAATTTTAAAAAAAGATGACGACATCATATTTAAATGGTATTCTAGTATTGACAATAATAAACAGATACCCAGAAATAAAGTAAGTGACTTATTAAAAAATTTTAAATTTAAGTAATGGCGGAGGGGGTGGGATTCGAACCCACGAATGAGTAAACCCATTGCTAGTTTTCAAGACTAGTGCTTTCAACCGCTCAGCCACCCCTCCGAATATCGTTTTATAAGCAAAATTTACTAAATCATCAATTGAAATCGTTATAAGTTGATATATTATTTTTTTTAATAATCAAAAATGAACAAAAAAATACTAATCACAGTACTATTAACTTTTATTTTTTTCATAAACAATTTTTCATTAGCTTATACACCCAAAGAATTTAATTTATGGATAAAGAATTTTAAAAAAACTGCTGTTAATAATGGAATATCAAAAAAAACTGTTGATTCAGCCATGAGGAGTGCAAAATTTTTACCTAAAGTAATTGAATACGATAGATATCAACCAGAGTTTTATGAGGATACATATACTTACATAAAAAAAAGAGCGAATAATGAAAAGGTTAAAAAAGGATTATTTTTATATAGAAAAGAAAAAGATTTGATTAATAAAATTGAAAAAAATTTCTCAGTAGAAAAAGAACTGCTTCTTGCATTAATGGGTATAGAAACTAATTTTGGCAAGTACCTAGGCAAAATGGATATAATTTCATCTTTAGCAACTCTTAGCTACGATAAAAGAAGGAGTGCTTTTTTTACTAGCGAACTGCTTGTTTTACTAAAACTGATTGACGATGGGGTAATAGACAAAAATATACTTTATGGTTCTTGGGCTGGAGCCTTTGGAAATTTCCAGTTTATGCCATCCACAATTAAAAGTTACGCTATAGACTATAATAATAATTCAGACATAGAGCTAAAGGAGATTGAGGATTCTTTCGCTTCGGCTGCTAATTATATTAAAAAAATTGGATGGAAACAAAACGAACCTTGTTTCTATAAAGTTGAACTAAAAAATGAAATTCCTTCTAAATACCTTAACAGTTCGGCAAGAAAAATTGTTAATAAAAGAAAAGTTAAATTTTTTAAAAGATATTTAAAATCTTTTGAAAAATATAATTTAAATGAAAATATGATTGCAGCAATAATTATACCAGACAAAGATATAATACCTGGGGCGCAAAATTTAACACCAGCATTTATTGTTTTTAGTAATTATGAGAGGATTTTAAAATGGAATAGATCTTTGAGGTTTGCTCTTGCTGTATGTACATTAAAAGATAAGTTTAAAAATGAGATTTAGTTTATTTTTATTTATATTTCTACTAAGCTCTTGTTCTGGAGGAATATCTAACAAGAGTACAGTTGAACCATATACTTCAAGTGGTTTTGCACTCATATATAATGATGATGATTATAATAACGAAATTATATCAGGTAAATTAAAAAATTCTGAATTTCAAATTGGCCATAGCATTATTAAAAAAAATTCAATTGTTAAAATTGTAAATCCCGACAACAAAAAATCAGTTGAATTAATAGTTACTAAAAAAGTTAGTTATCCAAACTTTTATAAAATCGTAATTACCAGTAAAGTCGCCAAAAAACTTGGTTTAAACAAAGATGTGCCTTTTGTTGAAATACAAGAAAGAGTTAAAAATAAAGTTTTTGTAGCTAAAAAAGCTGTTACATTTTCTGAAGAACAGAAGGTCTCTAACACAGCTCCAGTGACAAAGGTTAAAATTGATAATATCTCTTCAAAAAATAATATAAATAAAAAAAAAATTAAAAAATTTACAATAATTGTGGGAGAGTTTTATTCTAAAGAGTCAGCTATAAATCTCAAAGATACTCTAGAACATAAGTATGTTAAAAAAGGTACTCTAAAGGTAAATAAATTGGCAAAAAATAAGTTTAGTTTATCTGCTGGACCTTATTCTTCAATTAATACTTTAAAAAAACGTTACTTTGAGTTAAACAAGTATGGATTTGAAGATCTCGATATTAAACAAAATGATTAAAAACAAAATTTTTATCTTATTTTTACTATTAATATTTTCATCAACTTCTTGGTCGGCACCAAAAATTGATGCTAAGACAGGTTTTTTATTGGACTATAACTCTAATAAAATATTGTATGAGCTTGAGCCTGATATGAGCATTTATCCTGCATCAATGACAAAAATTATGACCGCTATTGTTGCCTTTGATTTATTAAAACAAGGTAAAATTAGATTGGAAGACGAAGTTATTGTTTCTGAAAATGCATGGAGATTATCTAGTGCTGGTTATTCTTCCATGTTTATAATGTTAAACGATAAAGTTACAATTGAAGATTTGTTAAAAGGTATAATAATTGTTTCAGGGAATGATGCTTGCGTTGCTCTTGCTGAGGCTATTGCCGGGACAGAAAGTAATTTTGCTGAAATGATGAACGAAAAAGCTGCTGAGCTAGGTATGGAAAATACTAATTTTACAAACTCTTCAGGAATAAATGATCCTGATAATTATTCTACAGTAAGAGATATTTTAATAATGTCTAATTATTTAATCAAAAAATATCCAAAATATTATGAATATTTTAAAGAAAAAGAATTTACTTGGGATAGAACGGGGGGAGATCCAATTACTCAAGGAAATCGAAATCCATTACTTTATAAAAATATTGGAGCAGATGGAATTAAAACTGGTTATTTAGCAGTTGAAAGATATTCTTTAGCATCTTCTATATATAAAAATAATAGAAGACTAATAGCAGTAGCTAGTGGTTTTAAAACTAAAAATGACAGATCAAAAGAATCTGCAAAATTACATATATGGGGATTAACTAATTTCGACGTAATTGAAATAACTAAAAAAGAGAAAAGTTTTGCATCATTAGATGTATGGTTGGGCAAAAAAGATAAAGTAAATGCCTATATAAATAAAGATCTTTATAAAACTGTACCGAAAGCAAGAAAAAAATATTTAAAAGCCAAAATTGAATATAATGGACCTATAAAAGCACCAATTATTAAAGATCAAGTCTTAGGAAAATTGCAGATTTTTTATAAAGATGAACTTACTGATGAATATGATCTATTAGCTTATGAAAATATTGATAGACTAAATATTTTTTCCAGATTAATAAAGTCAATTAATTATTTAATCTGGGGTGATGTCTAAAAAACCAATAATAGTATTTGAGGGTATAGAAGGATCAGGCAAGTCCTTGCATATTAAAAATGTGGTTAATTTTCTTAAAAAAAAGAATATAAAATTTATTAAGATTAGAGAACCTGGTGGTAGTAAAAGTTCAGAGAAAATTAGAAAATTAATATTAGATAATAGTTCAAAATTCAATAAAGAAACTGACTTATTGCTTTATATGGCATCTAGAAGTGAGAATATTGAAAAAATAATAAGAAAAAACTATAAAAAAAAAATTATATTAATCGACAGATTCATAGACTCTACTATAGCTTACCAACATTATGGTATGGGAATAAATATTAATTTAATTAATTTTTTAAATAAATTTTTATTAAAAAATATAAAAATTAATTTTACATTTCTTAATTTAGTTAATGAAAAAAATTTAAAAATAAGATTAGCTAAAAGAAAGAATTTAAATAGATATGATAAATTTAGCATTAATCTATATAAGATAATTCAAAATGGATTTATAAAAATAGCAAATAAGAAAAAACACAAATATCTTAAAATTAATTCAAATTTAAATATAAATAAGAATAAGTTAATTATCTTGGAAAAAGTTAATGAGTTAATCAGATGAAATATAGTCCTAACACACAAATTAATCTTTATGGTCATGATTTAACATTTCAAAATATTATAGGTTCCTTTGAGTCAAAAAAATTACCTAATAAAGTTTTATTAAGTGGACCAAAAGGTTTGGGTAAAGCTACATTAGCTTATCATTTTATAAATTATATTTTTTCAAAAAATGAAGAGCATCCTTATCAGGTAAAAACAAATACAATTAATAATGAAAATAAATCATATAAACAAATTATTAATAAAACACATCAAAATTTTCATCTAATTGATTTAATTGATGATAAAAAAAATATTGAAATTTCTCAAATAAGAGAAATGATTGATTATACAAATAAATCAAGTTTTAATAATCAGCCTAGAATAATTTTGATCGATAACTTAGAAAATCTAAACCTTAATTCAACAAATGCTTTATTAAAGATTATTGAAGAGCCTAACGATAATGTTTTTTTTATATTAATACATAATAGTAATAAAAAGATTGCTGAAACTTTGAAGTCTAGATGTATAACTTATAAAATAAATTTTACATTTACAGATACTTTAAATATCACAAATAGGATTATTAAGGATGATATTTCGGCTTTAATAAATCAAGACTTAATAAGCCATTATAATACTCCAGGTTTTTTTATTGAATTTTTAGATTTTTCTAAAACACAGAAGATTGATCTTAAAAATATTAGTTTAAATGATTTTTTATCATTTTTAATTGAAAAAAATCATTACAAAAAAGATATGTTTATCAAAAATAATATATTTAATTTTATTGAACTATATTATTTAAAAATATTTAATACTTCGGATGATAAAACAAGATTTATTACATATTATAACAAATTTATAAAAAAAATTTATAATACTAAAAAATTTAATTTAGATATAGAAAGTTTGTTTATGGAGTTCAAATCAAAAATTTTAAATGTCTAAAAAATTTTATATTACCACACCAATATTTTATCCCTCTGCAAAACCTCATATGGGTCATGCTTATACAAGTATTGTTGCTGATGTATTTGCAAGAATTAAAATAATTGATGGTTATGATGTTCATTTTTTAACTGGAACTGACGAACACGGTTTAAAAATACAAAGGGCAGCCGAAAAAGCAAATATGAATCCTTTAGATTTTTGTGATAAAATTAGTAAAACTTTTAAAGATCTAACTAAAAAATTGAATCTTATAAATACAGATTTCATAAGAACAACTGAAAAAAGACATTTTAAATCAGTTCAATATTTATGGGATTTGCTTGAAAAAAATGGTGATATTTATTTATCAAAATATTCAGGTTGGTATTCGGTTTCTGATGAAGCTTTTTATAATAATGATGAAATCACAAATAATGATGGTGATAATATTTCTATTGTCTCTGGATCAAAAGTTGAATGGGTAGAGGAAGAATCTTACTTTTTTAAATTATCAAAATGGCAAAATAAATTATTAGATTACTATAAAAAGAATCCAGATTTTATACTTCCAAAATCAAGAAAAAATGAAGTAATAAGCTTTGTAGAGAGTGGACTTAAGGATTTATCAATTAGTAGAAAGTCTATATCTTGGGGTATTAATGTTCCAAATAATGATAAGCATGTGATTTATGTATGGTTAGATGCTTTAACAAATTATTTAAGTAGCTTAAATTATCCAGATACTAAAGATAAATTATTTAAAGATTTTTGGCCAGCTGATTTACACCTTATAGGAAAAGATATACTAAGGTTTCATGCAATTTATTGGCCTGCATTTTTATTATCAGCAAAAGTACCACTACCTAAAAGAATTTATGGTCATGGATGGATATTATCTGGTGATGAGAAAATGTCTAAATCAAAAGGAAATATATTAGATCCATTAGAAATAATTGATAATTATGGTTTAGATCCTCTAAGATATTATTTAATTAAAGAAGTTTCATTTGGAAGTGACGGAAATATTTCTAAAGATAAACTTGAAAATTGCATAAATAGTGATCTTGCTAATAATTTTGGAAATTTATGTCAAAGAGTTATATCTTTTAATGAAAAAAATTTTTCTCTTACAATACCAAAAAAAATTAAATTTGAAGACGATGATTTAAAGATCCTAAATAAATTTTCAGAGAATTTAGATAAAATTCGTAGTGAAATTGATAAACAAAATCTAAATTTCTATATTCAATTTATAGTTAATTCCTTATTTGATGCTAATAAATACTTTAATGATCAAGAACCTTGGAATAAAAAAGAAGATGAAGTTAGATTAAATACTATAGTTTATACTTCATTAGAAATAATTAGAAAAATTTCAATTATGCTTTATCCAATTATTCCCGAAAGTTCTATTAAAGCATTGAAAATTTTTGATATTAATGAAAATGAATTAGATTTTTCTTCCCTTAAAGAACATAAATATTTAAAAGAAGATAAAAAGATTAATAAAATTGATATACTATTTAAAAAAATATTAAAAAAATGATTGATTCACACTGCCATTTAGATCATGAACCATTGAATGAAAATATTGATCTAATTATAAAAAGATCAAAAAAAATTGGTTTAACAAAGCTTTTAACTATATCAACAACTTTTGAAAGTTTTAAAAAAATTCTAGATATAATTGAAATTGACCCAATGATTTTTGGAACTTTTGGCATTCATCCTCATGAAACTGAAAAGAATGATGCTTCCAAAAATTTGATTATTGAAAATATAAATTTAAATAAAAAGCTAATAGGAGTTGGTGAGACAGGTCTTGATTTTTATTATAATCACAGCAATAAGACGGTACAAATTAAAAGTTTTGAAACTCATATAGAAGCTGCAATAGATTTAAATTTACCTATAATTATACATTCAAGAAATGCTGAAAAGGAAACATTTGAAATTCTAGATTTCTATAAAAATAGTAAACCAAAAATTTTAATGCACTGCTTCACTGGTTCAAAAGAATTTGCAAAAAAATTAATCGACATTAATTCATTTTTTTCTGCTAGTGGCATTATAACATTTAAAAATAGTGTTGATTTACAAGAAACATTTAAAATTATTCCATTGAATAGATTATTAATAGAAACTGATAGTCCTTATTTAGCCCCAATACCAATGAGAGGTAAAAAGAATGAACCATCTTTTATAAGATATACTTTAGAAAGATTAGGTGAATTAAGATCTATATCATTTGATAAAATTTCAGAAATTACTACAAATAATTTTGATAAATTATTTTCTTTTAAATAATGACAACAAAATTTATAATTTTAGGTTGTGGAAGCTCAATGGGTGTGCCAAGAGCAGATGGCTATTTTGGCGATTGTGATCCAAAAAATAAAATGAACTATAGAACAAGATGTTCGGCTTTGATTAAAACCCATAATAAAAATATATTAATAGATACATCTCCTGATCTAAGATCTCAACTATTAAAAAATAAAATTAAAAATATTGATAAAGTACTATATTCTCACAAACATGCTGATCAAACTCACGGTATTAATGACTTAAGAATTTTTTATTTAAAAAATAAAAAAAAAATTGATGTTTATGCTGATACGATTACTGAAAAATACTTAAAATCAAACTTTATGTATTGTTTTAGCAAAACTAATGATTATCCACCTATTTTAAAGTTAAACAAAATGCCAAAAGTATTAAATTTCAAAATTAAAGATAAGAAAATTTCGATTAGAGCAATCCCTGTAAAACATGGATTAATAGATTCTTTAAGTTTCATAATAAACAATAAATGTGCCTATGCTAGTGATGCTAATTATATATATAAAAAAGATTTAAAATTTTTTAAAAAAATGAAATTTTTAATAATTGATTGCTTAAGATATAAAGAGCATCCTTCACATTTTAATTTAGATCAAATTATCGATTTAGTTGAATATCTTAAACCTAAAAAAACAATTTTAACAAATTTACATTCAGATATGGATTATAAAGTTTTAAAAAAAAAGTTGCCAAAAAATATAGTGCCAGGATATGATGGTTTGAGTTTAATAATCTAATAATTTTTCAATTTTAGTAGTTATTTTTCTTGAGTTAGGATTTGTAAATGAGGCAAATGTATCTTCAATTTTACCCTCTTTATTTATAAGAATTTTATGAAAATTCCATTTAGGGATGGCGGATTTACCATGATTTTTTTTTGCCCACTCATATATTTCATGAGAATTGTTACCCTTAACATCGGTTATTGTTGACATTGGAAAACTAATATTAAAATTAACTTCACAAAATTCTTTAACCTCATTATCATCTTTTTTTTCTTGGTTAAATGAATTGGATGGTATTCCTAAAACGATAAGACCATCAGACTTATATTTGTCCCATAAATTTTGTAAATCATCATATTGTTTTGTAAAGCCACAATTGCTTGCTGTGTTAACTAATAATATAACTTTATTTTTATAATTTTTAAAGTCAATTATCTCACCTGAAATATCATTAATCTTAAAATCATAAAAAACTTTTTCATAATTTGCGTTTACTGGGCTCTTCATAAAAAACATTATTATTGTTATCCAAATTAATACTAGGTGTTTCATTAATAAATTTATTTATTTGGTGTAAGTAATATCAGAAAATAACCAAATAATGTGGATAATAATGACCCAGTTAGTACACCAATTTTAACTCCATCCATATATTGCATATTTTCTACGAATGCTAAATTACCAACAAATAAACTCATCGTAAAACCTATTCCTGTTAGAATGCCTACGCCATAAAAATTAAACCAATTAGAGTTATTTGGCATTTGAGCAATTTTCAATTTAATAGCAGCGTATGAAAATACAAAAACACCTAATTGCTTACCCAAAAATAATCCCAAAACTATTCCAAGAGGAACTTTATCTAATAAGGATGAAAAAGATAAGCCCTCAAGAGATACACCAGCGTTAGCAAAAGCAAATAAAGGCATAATACCAAAAGCTACATAAGGGCTTATTGCGTGTTCAACTTTTATTAATAACGAAAAATCTTTTTCTTTTTTTCTATGAGGAATTGTCATTGCTAATAGAACACCAGCAATCGTAGCGTGGATTCCAGAATTATGGGTAAAATCCCAAAGTAAAAGACCTATAACTAAATAAGGTAGAAATTTTTTTATATTAAATTTATTAATTAATAATAAAGTTAAAAAGGCAACTAACATTAAAGTAAGATATTTAATACTTAGGTCTCCAGAATAAAATAGTGCAATTATAACAATAGCACCTAAGTCATCTATGATAGCAAGAGCTGTTAAAAAAACCTTTAATGATAAAGGTACTCTCCTTCCTAATAATGAAAGAACACCTAATGAAAAAGCTATATCGGTAGCAGAAGGTATGGCCCACCCATTAAAAGTTTCGGCATCTCCGAAATTTATAAAGATGTAAATTAAAGCAGGGACTAACATTCCTCCGACAGCCCCAATTATTGGTAATAATGCTTGTTTTATATTTGAGAGTTCACCTTGTAAAAATTCTCTTTTAATTTCTAATGTAACAAAGAAAAAAAATATTGCCATTAAAGCATCATTTATCCAATG
>MDTG01388009.1_pt1 | contig 15720 bp, 13 predicted proteins | sample 811421 | NCBI WGS metagenome assembly MDTG01 (sample SAMN05326645, study PRJNA326480) | marine metagenome | isolation source: seawater | place: Pacific Ocean: South East | collected 2011
AAGAACCATTAGTATTTGGTTGACCTTCAATATCCTCTTCATCTTTAATGGCAACAGGTATCCCCTCTAAAGGAAGTGTTTTGGATCTTGTTAAATATCTTTGTTCTGATTTTTTTGCACATTCAATCGCTTTTTCATAAAAAGTAAAGTTATGAGCGTTTATTTTAGGATTAATCTTTTCTGATCTTTCAATTATAGAATTTAGTAGTTCTACAGGAGATAATGATTTATCTTTAAATTTTTTAATTGCTTCAACAGCTGATATATAATGTAGATCCATGGATATTACTTTAATTTAATTAAATAGACATTCAATTATTTTTTTCATATAAAATTTTATGACTTTAAAATATAATAAAGTAAATCTAGCAACTATTGATGAATTCAAATCATTTTGCTCTAATAATCCCAACATTAAATATATTGATGCAATATTGACTGATTTATCTGGAATTATTAGGGGAAAAAGATTGCCTATTGAGGATGCAGAAAAGTTGTTTAAATCTGGAATACAATTTTGTTATTCAACATTTTTATTAGATGCTTCAGGATACTGTCCTGATGCAGCAGGAAGAGGATTTAGTGATGGAGATCCTGATGCAACATATTATCCTGTTGCCGGTACTTTACAGAATATGCCTTGGCACAAAGATCCTTTAGCTCAAGTTTTAATAACAATTCAAGATGAGTCTCGTTATAGTTCAATAATTGATCCACGGAATGTTTTGGCAAAAATATTAGAAAGATTTGATGATATGGATTTGTTTTTTAAAGTAGCATTTGAATTAGAATTTTATCTTTTTAAAAAAAGAAAAAATTTATCAGAAAAGCCTCAACCAGCAATTTCTAATGAAACTAATAGACAAAGTGAAGGCACTCAAGTTTATGGGATGAGAGAACTAGATGAATTTTATGATTTTCTAGAAGATGTAAATAATTATTGTAAAATACAAGATATACCTGCTTCTACTGCTTCTTCAGAATTTGCTCCTGGTCAATTTGAAATAAATTTAAGTCATACTAACAACATTTTAAAATCAGCTGATGATGCAGCTTTGTTAAGACGTGTAATTAAAGAAACAGCTATTAAACATGGTTATGAAGCTAGCTTTTTATCAAAACCTTTTGTAAATGAAACTGGAAGTGGAATGCATGTACATTTAAGTATCTTTGATGAGAACAACAATAATATTTTTGCAAGCCCTAAAGATGAAGGAAGTGAACAATTAGGTTTTGCTATTGGGGGTCTTCAAAAAACGACTTATGATAATTTTTTAATATTTGCTCCGAATATAAATTCTTATAGACGTTTTAAACCTGATCAATTTGTCCCAGTAAATAATTCATGGGGCCCAAACAATAGATCAGTAGCATTTAGAATTCCTAGAAGTGACAATAATTCAAAAAGAATTGAACACAGGGTAGCAGGTGCAGAGGCTAATTCATATTTAGTTCTTGCAGCTATATTATCAGGAATACATCTGGGTTTATCAAATAAAATTCAACCTTCAGAATTTAGGATTGATAATGCATGTACTGATTTAGATCCAAATATGCCTACAAATATTGAAAAATCTATTCAATTATTTGAAAATTCTGAATTTTGTAAAAATTATTTCACCAATGAATACGTACAAATTTACTCTGACTTAAAAAGAAAAGAAATAGAAACATTTAATTCTGAAATTTCGGATATAGAATATAAATGGTATCTTAATCTTTGATTTTACCATCTAAAGTTAAGAGTTCTTTATAAAGATCTATTCTTCTATCTCTAAATAAACCCCAATTTCTTCTAAATAAATGATCATCCTCTATATCAATTTCTGAAATAATTATTTCTTGTTTATCTTTACTTGCTTCTACGATAATTTTACCTGTTCGGTCACATATGAAAGATTTTCCATAAAATCCATTTGTTTGACCTTTTACCGACTCAGAACCAATTCTATTAGAAGCAACTACTGGAATTATATTTGCAGCTGCATGTCCTTGCATAACTCTTTGCCAAGCAGAAGAACTGTCATACTCGCTCATGATTTCGTCACCAATTGCTGTTGGATAAAAAAGTATATCAGCACCTTTTAATGCCATTATTCTAGCAGCTTCAGGGAACCACTGATCCCAGCAAATACCAATTCCAATTTTTCCAAAATTTGTTTCCCATACCTTAAATCCAGTATCTCCTGGATTAAAATAATATTTTTCTAAATAGCCTGCACCATCAGGGATATGAGATTTTCTATATTTACCAAGTATTTTTCCATCACTATTGATTACTGCGATAGAATTAAAATATACATTATTATCTTTTTCAAAAAAACTTATTGGCAAAACAACATTAAGTTTTTTTGCAATATCTGACATTTCATTTAATATTTCATTATTTTCAAACGTTTTTGCTAAACGAAATATTTTTTCATCATATTGAATGCAAAAATAAGGTGTTTGAAATAATTCTTGTAGTAATATTATATTTGCACCTTTATTTGCTGCATCATATATAATTTCTTTCGCTTTAGATAAATTTTCTTCAATTTCCCAAGAACATGACATCTGCGTAGCAGCAACAATTACTTTATTTTTTTTATTCATTTATTTAAACGCTTTCAGGTTGTTGTTGAGTAATGCAGTGTATATTGCCTCCACCCATTGATATATCAATTCCATTAATATCAAGAATTTTTCTGTCAGGAAAGACAGATTGTATAATATTCTTTGCATTATCATCGGCTTTCTTGTCACCAAATGTAGGCATTACTATTCCTTTATTAGCTATATAAAAATTGATATATGAGCTAGGTTCATCATCATTTGGAATTAATCTTTTATATGACATTTCTAATTCAATAACCTCTAACCTTTTTCCCTTGCAATCGGTAGAAGTTTTTAATATTTCCAAATTCTCATTTATTTTTTCATAAAATGGGTCATTCTTATCCTTACAATCTAATGCAAGAACAGTCGCAGAATTTACAAAACAAGCAATATTATCTACATGACCATCAGTGCCTTCATCTGTTCCATTTTTGAGCCATATTATTTTATTAACCCCTAAATAATCTTTTAAATTTTTTTCAATTTCTCTTTTTGATAAATTGGGATTTCTATTTTTATTTAGCAAACATTGTTCAGTAGTTAATAATGTTCCTTCTCCATCTACATGAATAGATCCTCCTTCAAGCACCATATTATTTTTAAAGTATGAAGCATCTGAGTTTTCTATCATAAATTTTGCTATCTTATTATCTGAGTCAAAGGGTTGAAACTTTCCCCATCCATTAAATTTCCAATCGACTCCTCCAAGTTTATTTTTATCATTTAATAAAAAAATTGCTCCACTATCTCTTGCCCAACAGTCATCTATTTTTAGTTCAATGATTTGAATTCTTGAATCTAATATATTTTTAGCTTTATTTAATTCATTTGGATGTACAATCATCTTGACTTTCTCAAATTCTGAAATTGATTTAGCGACATTAGCCCAAGCTATTCTTCCTTTTTCAAAATCAAAATGAGACCAAGAAGGAACATCACCATAACTATTATGATTTGGATTTTCGTAGGGCCATTGCATCCAACAATATTTATGAGGATGCCATTCTGCCGGCATATAAAATTTATTTTTTTTTGGAGTATTCATTTATTATTTATCTATTATTGAACAAAAAATTAAATATAACTTTAAATAAAGTAACCTTAATTTAGGAAAAGGAAACTTTTTTGGCAAACCCTTGTAGAATTTAGATATTTTCAATTCTTTACTATTTGAGACTATAAGTTTTGCTAATTCATTTCCTGACCATGGAGCGGTATTAACTCCATTAGCCTGATATCCAAAACTATAGTATATTTCATCATTATCTATTTTGCCAATAGAGGGAGTGAATTTAGTAGTGACTGCAACTAAACCCCTCCAATGATATTCAATTTCAACATTTTTCCAATTTGGAAAAACTTTTTTCATTTGTTTCTCCATTTTTTTTGATTTATTTATAGATGATTTTTCACTTCCTATCAAATCGCCTCTTGCACCAAATAAAAAACGATTATCTTTTAATAGTCTATAATAAAATAATAAATTTCTAATATTTAAAACTGGATTATTTGTTACAAAATTATGAGATTTAACTTCTTCATTTGTTAAAGGTTTTGTAATAATAATATTAGATATTACTGGCAATATCATATTATTTAGGTTTGGAAATAAATCATCTTGGTAAAATCCATTAGTTGCCATTACAATTTTATTTGCTGTTACTATATGGCCGTTTGCAACAATATTAAATTTTCCAAAATGTTTTTCAATTTTATCAACTTTGCTTTTTTGATAAATTTTAACACCAGATTTTTGCGTTTGTTCAGCTAATCCAATTAAAAATTTTAAAGGATTTATTGCAAAACCAGGTTTGTAGGAAAAGGCTCCAAATTGTTCTTCACCAGAATGACCAATTTCATTAAATTCTTCTTTTGAATACACTTTAGTTTCAATACCAAATTCTTTATTATAAATTAACGCTTCATCTTTTATTGATTTAAAATAACTTGGATGAGGAGCTACCTCATAGTTACAATTACCGGTCAAATCACATTCAATATTATATTCATTTATTAAATTTTTAGTAAAATTTGAGCCTTCTATAGTATTTTGGAAAAATTTTTTTGTTTCATTTTTTCCAAATTTTTTAAACATTTTTGAAACTGACATTTTTGCAGGCGGTATGCAGCAAAATCCTGCATTGCGTGCTGATGATCCCCAACCAATATGTCCAGCTTCTAACAATACCACATCTTCATTATATTTTTTAGCTAAGGTTAAGGCACACGACATTCCAGTATAACCTCCACCAATTACAACAATATTTGTTTGTAAATTTTTTTCTAGATTTGAGTATGTATTATTTGAATTAATAGTAGTTTCCCAATAACTTTTTACTGGTTCTTCAAATTTATAGATATCTTTATGATATAAACTTGACATTAACTATTTATAAATTTCATTGAATGGTTATTCAATCAATATTATATATATAAAGATAATGGAAAAAGCAGAAATAAAAAATTTAATTAATAAACAAAAATCAAATTATACTCTAGATCAGCAATTTTATACTAATGACGATATTTTTGATCTTGATCTTAAGAATATTTTTTATAACCAATGGGTTTTTGTGGGCCATATTTCAAGAATTCCTAATTTAGGAGATTATTTCCTATTTAACATAGGGAATGAGTCAATAATAATAATAAGAGGCGCTAATAACAAAATATATGCCCATTATAACGTTTGTAGACATCGAGGATCACACATTTGTTTAGAAGAGCAAGGCAACAAAAAAATATTAGTTTGTCCTTATCATGCTTGGAGTTACAATCTAGATGGCAGTCTTAAATCTGCAAGATTAATGAATGAAGATTTCAATAAACAAAATTGGAGTTTGCATAGTTGTAATTTAAAAATTTTCGAGGGCTTAATTTTTATTAATTTATCAAAAAATCCTAATTCTTTTGAAGAATTTATATCTCCAACAAAAAAATTTATAGAATTTCATGGTTTGGCTGATGCTAAAATTGCTCATAGACAATTGTATCCAACGCACGGTAACTGGAAACTTACGCTCGATAATTTTCATGAATGTTATCATTGTCAACCTTCTCATCCAGAATACTGCTCTGTACATGATCCTGAATATATTATAGCTTATGGAGCAGGAAATAATACAGGACCTACCTCTGAAAAATTTATCAAAAAACTTAATCAGTGGAATAAAGACGTTGAAGACATGGGGCATGTTACAGGAGAATATTCTGAAACTGAATATAATGATTATTCTAGAAGTGCAGAACGTACACCATTAAAAGAAGGAAAATTTACAGAAACAAAATCAGGAAAACCTATTGCTAAACTTATGGGTAAGTTTAAACAATACGATAAAGGATATACCTCAGTTGGTACTTCACCCTTTAATAGTCTTTTAATGTGTAATGACTTTGCTACTCTTTTTACATTTATTCCTAAATCAACTTTGTATACAGAAGTTGAACTTATGTGGTTAGTCCACAAAGATGCAAAAGAGGGCATCGATTATAATCTTGAAGAAATAACTTGGATGTGGGATGTTACCACTATTGCTGATAAAAGGATAATTGAGAATAATCAAAAGGGCGTTCTATCAAATCACTATAAACCAGGCCCATTGTCTCAAATGGAAAAAGGTTTAGAAAAATTTAAAATTTGGTATTTAAAGCAATTAGATTCATTTCTAAATCAAGTTTAAACATTTAATAATAAGAATTCTCTCTCCCAAGAACTTATAACTTTTAAATAGGCTTGATATTCAACTCTTCTTATAGCTGCAATTGTTCTAATAAATTTATGATTAAATACATCTGATATTTCTTTATCATTTTCAAACATAGAAATTCCCTCTTCAATATTTTTTGGTAAAGAGCTTTTCTTTTCATCAAAAACACTTTTTTTAGTTTCAGATGTCGGTTTTAACTTATTTTTTATACCTAAGTATCCAGAGGCTAAATTAGCAGCAATTACTAGGTAAGGATTAGTATCAGAACCTGCTATTCTGCTTTCTATTCTCATATTGGTTTCTTCATTAGAAGGTATTCTGAATCCACAAGATCTGTTACCAATACCCCATTTTGTATTGCGTGGAGCATCCCAAGTAGCAAATAATCTTCTGAAAGAATTAATATTAGGCGCATAAATTGGCATTAAGTTTGGAGTATATTTTTGAAGTCCGCCAATATAATTTTTCATTAAATTTGAAATAGTATTTTTTTTATTATAAAAAATATTTTTATTTTTTTTATAAAGTGACTGATGTAAGTGCATAGAACTGCCGGGTTGATTTTCAATTGGCTTAGCCATAAATGTTGCATATAATTTATGTTTGATAGCAGATTGTCTTAATGTTCTTTTGAATAAAAATACTTGATCTGCTAATTCCAAAGGCTCACCATGTTGAAAATTTATTTCCATTTGAGCAGAACCACTTTCATGATTTATAGTATCTATTTCTATATTTTGAACTTCGCAATAATTATAAACATCTTCAAATAAAGGATCAAATTCATTAATTGCATCTATTCCATATGATTGTTTTCCAGTTTCTTTTCTTCCAGAAATTCCTATTGGCACTTCCAGTGGGTAGTCTGCATCAGGATTTGGTTTTACAAGATAAAATTCTACTTCTGGAGAAACTATAGGTTGATATCCGTCTTTTTCATATAAATTTAATATCTTTTTTAAAACTTCTCTACTTGAATTAATTACTGAAGAACCATTTAAATTAACTGCGTCACATATAATTTGCGCAGTTGGATCTTGATACCAAGGTACAGTTCTTAGTGTTTTAAAGTCTGGTCTTAAAATAACATCTATATCTGTAGGATTATATACATCTATTGGAAGCTCCTCATCATCTTCAGTAGCATACCCACCTGATATTGTTTGGATAAATATTGATTGAGGTAATCTATGTGAATCGTCTTTTAAGCCTTTAATAAATTTATTGGAAGGAAGTATTTTACCTCTAGCAATTCCTCCTAAATCAGGCACTAAACATTCAACTTCTGTTATAGAATTTTCTTTTAACCAATTTTCAAATTTTTCAATCACGAAATATATTTCTATAAATAAATAATGTTATTGTTGTCTATAAAGAGATTTGCTTTAATAATATCAAATAAACAAAATGACATTTATCAAAAAACATACTTTTGAACAACACGATAATGAAAGTGGCAGTTATTATAAGAGTTCTGTTAAAGCTTTCGAAAATGGCGAAATATTAGAAAATAATCTTGATATAGATATATGTGTCATAGGAGGGGGATTTACCGGAATATCTTCTGCACTGCATTTAGCTCAAGCAGGATACTCTGTGGCTTTATTTGAAGCTAGAAAAATAGGAAGCGGTGCTTCAGGAAGAAATGGAGGCCAACTAGGAGTAGGAATGCGAAAAGATCAATTTTTTTTAGAAAAAAATTTAGGATTTGATCATGCAAAAGAACTTTGGAAGCTTGGCCTAGAAGCAGTTAATTTATCTAAAGAATTAATTTCTCGATATAATATTAGTTGTAATTTAAAAAATGGAGTAATTGCTGCATGTTATCATGAAAATGAAAATAATGATTTTCTTTTTGAAATAGATCATATGAATCAAAAGTATAATTTTGATGGTTATAATTATTTAGATAAAAATAAAATAAGAGATGAAATTAAAACCAATTTATATACTTCAGGAGTATTAAATACTTACAGTTATCATATAAATCCTTTGAAATTTTTGCTTGGACTAGCTGCTCAATTAAAAGTATTAAATGTTAAAGTGTTTGAAGATACCCCTATAACCAAAATCATTAATGATAAAAATGGCATTAAGCTTTTTTCTGAATCTAAAATGATTAAAGCAAATAAAGTAATAGTAGGATGTAATGGTTATTTAGACAAATTACTAGGCAATGTAAGAAATAAATTTATGCCTATTAATAATTATATAATAGCTACTGAGCCTTTAGGAGAAGATAAAGCTAAAGAAATTATTAAAAATAATTATGCTGTTGTAGATACAAGATTTATTATTGATTATTATAGATTTTCAGAAGATTGGAGAATGCTTTTTGGAGGGGGAGAAACTTACACTTCTAACTTTCTTCAAAATTCTAAAAATTTCGTAAGAAATAGAATGATAAAGGTTTTCCCTGAATTAAAAGAAATGAAAATAGATTATTCTTGGGGAGGAACTTTAGCTATAACTATAAATCGCTTACCTAGTTTTGGAACTTTAATGAACGATAAAATTATTTATGCTCATGGATATTCAGGACACGGACTAGCTCTAAGTGTTTTAGCAGGAAAATTAATTTTTGAAAAAATAACAGGAATTACAGATAAATTTAATCTTATTGCAAAAATTAAAAACTTTTCAATTCCAGGAGGAGATTTTCTTAGAAGACCTATATATACTTCAGCTATTGCGTATTATAAATTTTTAGATACGATAAAATTTTCAAGCAAATGAGGCTCTATTTAATCTATCATTAATTGTTTTGCCTAAACCAATATTTGGTATTGGAGCTACAGCAATTCCGTCACATTTAGAATTGTCTAATAAGTGTAAATAATTATAAAAATTTTTTGCAGCTACTTTTAAGTCTTTATTGGTACTTAGATTTAATTCCTTTAAATTAGATTTCAAATTATTTATACCAAAATTTAGTAAAGATTCTCCTTTTAGAACTTTTTTTACATTTATCCTTATTGGTTTATTTGGAGAATAATGTTTTTTTTGCTGCCCTGGTGAAATTTTACTATTATTGTTATTGATTACTGTTTTAGAAATGACTTTTCTTATTTCTTCATATGTAATACTTCCTAAACGTAAAATTTCTGCTCTATCATCAATAACTTTTAATACAGTTGACTCTAGTCCGTGCATACTTTCCCCTCCATCTAAAATATAAACATCTTTTTTTATTTCTTTTGATAAATGTGAAATTTTTGTAGATGAGAGTTTTGTTGAATAATTAGCACTTGGCGCAGCAATAGGAAAATCTAGCTCATTTAATAATTTCTGTGCAACTAAATTTTTAGGTATTCTACATCCTACTAAATTTTTATAATTTGAAAGAGTAGGTGATATTTTTGAATTTAATTTCTTTTCAAGGATAAGGGTTAGAGGTCCTGGCCAAAATTTATATGCAAGTTCGTATGATTTATCATTTATTATAAAATGCTTTTCAATATCTTTAATATTTTTGAAATGACAAATTAAAGGATTATTTTTTGGGCGATTTTTAATATTATATATTTTGTTAATAGCTTTTTCATTTGTAGCGTCCCCACCTAATCCGTAAACTGTTTCAGTTGGAAAAACAACTAACCCACCATTTATTAATGATTTTTTTGCTTCTTGAATATTTATCTTCATATTAATTGATTATAAAACATGTTTAATATAACTATAAATAAATAATATAATAATTATTTAAATAATTTTATGGGAAAAATTATATCATTTTCAAATCAAAAAGGTGGTACAGGCAAAACTACTTTGGCTGCAAATATTGCAGTTTTATGGAGTAACAGCGAATATAAAGTAGCTGTATTAGATGCTGATTCTCAAAAAAGCTTTACACATTGGTTAGATGCTCGAAAAAAATATTATGGTGAGAATGATACCGGGATAGATCTATTTTCTTATAACCCTCATACATTTTCAGATGATTTAAAAAATATAAAAAAAGATTATAATTTTATAATAATTGATAGCCCTCCATCAATAACTTATGAAACAATTCAAATTGTTAAAAACTCAGATAGAGTTATGGTACCAACTCAACCAAGCCCAGTTGACTTATTGGCAACAATTCCTTTTTTAAATATGGTCAAAAAAGAAAGAAAAATTTCAACAGTAATACTTAATAGAGTGCTCCCAAGAGCAAAATTAACTGATGCTATGATTTTACGTCTGAGATATGCAGGTGCAAAAATAGCAAGATCAAGAATATCGAGTAAGGTTATTTATGCAGAAACATTTTCTCAAGGTAGGGGAGTTGTTGATATGAGTGTGACTTCAGTAACATCTAGTGAAATTATAAAAATTGGCGATGAAATTTTAAGAAATCTTTAGTATATTTCTTTTGCATTAAAATAGTTTATTTAAGAATTATGAAAAAAATTACTACAATCATCCTTGTAGCAGGAAAAAGTTCAAGATTTAAAGGAAGAAAATCAAAAATTTTTCATGAATTAGCAGGATTAACTATAATAGAACATATTTACAATAAAGCAAAAAAAATTTCTAACAATGATATAATTTTTGTTTGCAATAAAGATAACATAAAAATTTTAAAAAAAATGTTTAGTAATTGTAAATTTGCATTACAAAAAAATCAAAAAGGTACTGCAGATGCAGTTTTATCTGCAAAAAATTTTTTAAAAAAAAATTCTAACATATTAATATTATTTGGTGATGTTCCATTGGTTAATTTAAATACTCTTATAAAGTTGAAAAATAATTTTTTTAAAAATAAGCTTCATGGTTCTATGTTGGCATTTAATGCTAAAAATCCTTTTGCTTATGGAAGAGTTTTAACATTAAAAAATAAAGTGATTTCCGTAGTAGAAGAAATAAATGCCACAAATGAAATAAGGAAGATTTCACTTTGTAATGCTGGTATTTTAATATGCAAATATAGTTTATTATTTTCTTATATTAAAAAAATTGATAATAAAAATATTAAGAAAGAAAAATATCTTCCTGATATATTTAATATTTCTCATCAAAATAATCAAAGTTTCAACTATATTTTATGTGATGAAAATGAAATGTTAGGCGTTAATACACTTCATGATTTCAATAAGATTGATAAAATTTATCAAGAATTATTAATAAATAAACTTATTAAAAAAGGAGTAAGTATAATCGATCCTTCTACTGTAAGAGTTTCCTATGATACTATTATTGGAAAAAATTCAATTATTGAACCCTTTGTAATTATTGCTAAAGGAGTTAAAATAGGATCTCAAGTCATAATTAAAAGCTATTCCAATATCGATTCTTCTCATATTGGAAATAGCTGTTCAATAGGACCATACGCTAGATTACGTCCTTTTTCAAAGATAGATGAAAAGTCTAAGATAGGAAACTTTGTAGAAATAAAGAATTCTAAAATAGGTAAGAATACTTCTATTAGTCATCTTAGTTATATAGGAGATAGCAGTTTAGGAAGAAATGTAAATATTGGCGCTGGCACTATAACTTGTAATTTTGACGGTAAAAATAAACATAAAACTATTATTGAAAACAATGTATTCGTTGGTTCTAATTGTTCTTTAGTTGCGCCAATAAAGATAAAAAGAAATTCTAAAATAGGTGCTGGAAGTGTTATAACTAAAGATATTCCTTCTAATTCTTTAGCATTAACTAGACCTAAATTGATAATTAAGAAAAAAATCAATAAAAACAGGTAAATTTTTTATCTTGTTTCAAGATTCAAGAAGGTCTAATACGCTCTTAATTTTATGAATAACAGCTGGAAACCTAGTAGTTGGAGAAACAAACCTGCAAAACATATTCCACAATATGAGAATACTGGTTTATTAAACTCTGTAACTGAAGAGTTAAAAAAATATCCACCGCTAGTTTTTGCTGGTGAATCAAGAAATCTAGAAAAACAATTAGGAGAAGTTGCAGAGGGAAATGCTTTTCTACTTCAAGGAGGAGATTGCGCAGAGTCTTTTTATGATTTTCATCCTAATAATATAAGAGATTCATTCAAAGTCATTTTACAAATGGCAGTGGTTTTAACTTTTGGAGCATCTTGCCCTGTAGTTAAAGTAGGAAGAATGGCAGGTCAATTTGCTAAACCTAGATCTCAAAATACTGAAACTATAAATAATATTGAATTAGAATCATATAAAGGAGATATTATTAATGGAATTGATTTTAATAAAGAATCAAGAAATCCAGATCCTAAAAGATTAATTAGAGCTTATAATCAATCTGCATCTACTTTAAATTTACTTAGAGCTTTTGCTCAAGGAGGATTTGCAAATTTAAAACAAATTCATCAATGGAATTTAAATTATGTAGATAAAGGAAAATCTAAAGATAAATTTGAAGAAATTGCAAAAAGGATAGATGAATGCATTGTATTTATGGAAGCTTGTGGAATTAGCGATAAAAATGTTCCACAAATGAATGAAACAGATTTTTTTACAAGTCATGAGGCTTTGCTTTTACCTTATGAAGAATCATTGACAAGAATAGATAGTACTACTGGAAAATGGTATGATGTGTCCGCACATATGCTTTGGGTTGGTGATAGAACTCGTCAATTAGATGGGGCTCACATAGAATTTGTAAAGGGCATAGGTAATCCTATAGGCATAAAAGTTGGACCGAATGTTAATACTGACGAACTATTAAAAATAATTGAAATAATAAACCCTAATAATATTGCAGGCAGAATAACTTTAATTTGTAGAATGGGAGCAGATAAAGTAGCAGCAAATCTTCCAAAAGTAATCAATTCTGTAAAAAAAGAAGGTAAAAAAGTTGTCTGGGCTTGCGATCCTATGCATGGAAATACTATAAAAGCATCAAGCGGCTATAAAACTAGACCATTAAAAAACATTATATCTGAAATAGAACAATTTTTTAAGATTCATAGAGAAGAAGGATCTTATCCTGGTGGAATACACTTAGAAATGACGGGCCAAGATGTAACTGAATGCCTTGGCGGACTTCAAGAAATTAAAGAAGGTGATTTAAAAAGTAGATATCATACTTATTGCGATCCTAGACTTAATGCCTCACAATCATTAGAGTTAGCTTTTTTACTATCTGAATTTTTGAAGGAAGAAAGAATAAGAATTCAGCACTCTTCCAATATATAGTATAAAAACTATATAATTATTTATGGATAATAATTCTTTAATACAATTAATATCAAACTGGATTGATAAATATGTTAAAAATTTACCAAAACAACCAGTTAAACTTGTTATAGGAGTATCAGGAGGCATTGACTCAGCAGTTACTAGCACTCTATGTGCAATAACTAATTTAGATACAATAGTTGTATCTATGCCAATTAGACAAAATACTGAACAACATTCTTTAAGCATCAAACACATTGAATGGTTAAAATCAAAATTTTCTAATGTTACTAGTCATATAATTGATTTGGATATAGTTTTTAATTCATTTGAAAATACAATGAAAAAATTTGATAGTGAATTAGCATTTGCAAATTCTAGATCTAGATTAAGAATGGTAACTTTATATCAGATCGCACAATCAAATAATGGAATTGTAGTTGGCACAGGTAATAAAGTTGAAGATTTTGGTATTGGATTTTATACAAAGTATGGGGACGGAGGCGTTGACATATCGCCTATTGCTGATTGTACAAAAACCCAAGTTTGGAATATGGGTAGGGAGTTAGGTATAATTAATGCTATAATAGATGCAAAACCTACAGATGGGTTATGGGAAGATAGCAGAAATGATGAAGATCAAATTGGTTTAAATTACGAACAAATAGAAGAAGCTATGAAAAATCCTAATAGCAAATACTATGCTAAATATGATAAAATTAGACAGCCAAATTTGCACAAGATGAAACCAATTCCAATATGTAAAATTAAGGATGATTAGTGACAAAAGCAAGATTTGCCCCAAGTCCAACAGGTTTACTTCATATAGGTAATGCTCGTTCAGCATTAATTAATTGGGCTTATATAAAAAAAATTGGTGGAGAATTTATTTTAAGAATAGATGACACCGATATTTCAAGAAGTAAAACAGAGTATGAAAATTTTATAAAGGAAAATCTAACTTGGTTAGGTATAAATTGGTCAAAAACATTTAATCAATCAAATAGATTAGATTTATATAATAAAATATTTTTAGAATTAAAAAATAAAAAAAGAATTTATCCTTGTTTTGAAACTCAAGAGGAACTTTCTCTGAAAAGAAAATCATTATTATCAGCAGGTAAGCCCCCTATTTATGATAGAAGTGCATTACATTTAGATGATAATCAGATTAAAGAACATATGAATCAAGGAAAAAAACCCCATTGGCGTTTTAAACTTGATTATGAAATGATAGAATGGGAAGATTTAATTAAAGGAAAAATTTCTTTTAATAGTAGGAATATGAGCGATCCAATTCTCATAAGAGAAAATGGAAGCTTTTTGTACCATTTACCTTCTGTTGTAGATGATATTGAAGAAAAAATTACCCATATTATTAGAGGTGAGGATCATATAAATAACACTGCATTTCATATTCAATTATTTAAATCTCTTGATAACAAGGTTCCAGAATTTGGACATCACCCTTTTTTAACAGATGAAAAAGGAAAAGGGTTAGGTAAAAGATTAGGTAGTGCGTCTATAGAAGATTTAAAAAATGAAGGCTTTGAGAGTATAACACTTGCAAATTATCTTTTATCAATAGGAACTAGTCAAAATTTAACAAAAGAGCTAGATATAAATAAGATAATTGAAAAATTTGATATTAATAATCTTGCAACATCTTCTCCAAAATACTCGATTAATGAATTAAAAATTTTAAATAAAGAAATTTTACAAATTTATAATTTTTCTAATGTTAAAGAAAAATTCACAAAAAATAATTATGATAATATTAGTGAAAATTTTTGGATTTTCGTAAAAAATAATATTAATTTTTTTAACGAAAGTTTTGAATGGATTAAAATTATAAATTCAGATGAAATTTTTCAAAAAAACAAAGATGAGTACTTAGATATTGCAGCAAATTTACTTCCAGATGACCCCTTTAATATAGAAACATGGGAAAAATGGACTAATTTATTACAAAAACAAACTGGAAAAAAAGGCAAGGAACTATTTTTGCCTATCAGATTTGCTTTAACAGGAAGAGAAAAAGGTCCTGAAATGAAATATTTAATGCCACTTTTAACAAAAAAACAAGTATTAAAAAAACTTGGTTTTATCTGATTTTGCCTTTTAATTTTAATAAATTAGTCGACATTAAAAGTATTTTAATTTAGCAGACCAAAAACAATGGACAATAAGGTATATATTTTTGATACTACTCTTAGAGATGGTCAACAAACAACAGGAGTAAATTTTTCTGTTAGTGATAAAATGACTATTGCTAATCTTTTAGATGATTTAGAAGTAGATTATATAGAAGGAGG
>MDTG01086230.1_pt1 | contig 15718 bp, 13 predicted proteins | sample 811421 | NCBI WGS metagenome assembly MDTG01 (sample SAMN05326645, study PRJNA326480) | marine metagenome | isolation source: seawater | place: Pacific Ocean: South East | collected 2011
AATATTGGTACAGGAAAATTTTATTCTGTGAAAGATGTTTTAAAATTGTTTGAAAAAATTTCAAAAAGTAAAATAAAATTTCAGAGCATCAAAGCTGGCAAAGGAAATGCTTTTAAGATTGTCTGCAATAATACAAAACTCAATAAAATATATAAAGATAAATTTATTAATATTAAAAGTTCAATAAAAAATCATATAAATTTTTATAAAAAAAATTATTAGTTAAATATAAATTAATTCTTTTTGGGTAGAAATTTTTCTATATTTTCAAAAACTGTTTCTGAGACATAAAAATTCCCAAGCTGGTTTAAATGTCCATCATTTTTTAAATAAAGATTTTCTTTCTCATTATTGATTTTAATTTTAAATTTATCTACAAGTGGAATAAATTTGAAATTTTTTGAAAAGATTAAATTTTTTATTTTTTTTTCAGGTCCGTTTTGATCATATTTTTCAGGTAATTTTTTAAAAGTTGATTCCCAAAATTCTTCATCAACTTCAACTTTGTATGGAATATGTACTAAAAATAAATTATCGCTAATGCTAAATTCATCACTTATTTTTTTTAAAATTTTTTCAATTAAATACAATTTTTTTTTTTCAATTTTTGAATTTTTTTTGGCTATTCCAATCTCCGTACTAGGCCATAATGAAATTTGTTGATAACGCAAATTCGCGGCTAATCTAACCACTAAATTACTTTTTTTAAACATTTCATATAATCTTGAGTATTCCAAAATTTTTTTAATATGCTGTAATAAATTTAAATTTTCGTTTTTTATATTAATTTCAGTTGTATTATCTATATTTTCAATCGAATTGAGTTCGCTATTTATTTCTAATTCCCCCTCTTTAATTTCAAAATAATTTCTTCCGATATTTGAGCCATATACAAAATTTTTATAGAATTTTCCAACATCATAAAAGTCTGTAGCAGTTGCTAAAGCAATTATAATTAAATTTGGTTTTATTTTTTGATTTAAATCTTTTAATCTAAAATAATACTGATCTAAATTATAACCTGCTATAGCACCGTTATAAATTTCAACGTTCTTGTATGAGTTTTCAATAAGAAGTGTTTGAAGTTGATTCGGCCATGATTTTTTAGTGTCTACACCAAGACTTTCAGTAAAAGAGTCTCCAATGATTAATATTTTAAATTTATCACTTGTTAAGTCTAAATCAAATTGAGAGGCGAGACCAAGGTTATTAGTTTTTTTATTTATTATATCATTATCCGAAGTGATATAGGAATATTCAAAATTTTTTTTTAACTCCCATCCATAAACTGGATTATATATTCGAGGAGATACCATAAAATTTTTTAAGTCAGAATTTTGATTTATTTTATAGTAATATTTAAATTTAAAAAAAAATTCTAATATCAATATTGCAATTGTTAAAGTTATTACAATTGTTAAGAAATAAAAAATAAACTTTTTAATCATCTAAGATAACTTTAATTTGATTTTATATTCATAAATTATTAGAACTCTATACATAATAACTATACAAATGTTAGATTTTTTTTTAATTTTTTTTTCATTAATTTTAATATTTGGTTCATTTTACTGTGTGGGGTTTTTTTGTTTAAAAATAATTAGATTAAATAAATATTTTTATTTATCTTCAATTATTGGTTATTCATTAATTGTTCTTATAATAAATTTTTTTTATTTTTCTATTAATTTTAAAATTATACAAATTGTATTCATTTTAATTGTTCTATCTGTCATAGTTTTTTTAAATAATTTAATCTTCTATAAAATAAAATTTATAAAAAATTTAATTAAAAATATTTTATTAGTTGTACCTATATTTATAATATTTACCTTATTAGCACTATTTTATGGAGAGCAATATTATGTTTTCAGAGGAAATGCATGGGATTATTTTGGCTATATTACAGCTGCTAATTTAAGTTCTGATTACAATTTTGATCAGATTGAAAGTATTAGAGGGTTAATAACACCTGAAAACAGTAATATGTACTTTGACAGAGCAATTTCTTGGTTTAATGCATTCCCTGTTTTCTCTGTTATTTTTGGGACTTTTACAAAAGCACTTAATTATAATATTTTTTTAGAATTCTACTTATTTAAAGTTTTATCTTTAAGCCTGTATTTTTCGAGTATTTTTGTTTTATTTAGAAATTTTTTAAAATTAAATTTCATCAATATTTTATTTATTAGTTTTGTATCAGTATTTAGTTTTTATAGTTTATTTATTTACGAGATTGACTCTTTAAGACAATTGTCCACTTTATGTATTTTTGTTTCTTTTTTAGTTTTATTTCAAAATATAATTATTCATGAAAATTTTAAAATTAATGAACTAATTTTAACGATTTTTTTGTTAAGCACTCTGTATTTAATGTACAATGAATTACTTTTTTTTATTGCACCTTTTATTTTATTTTCTTTATTATTATCAAATAATTATAAAAAATTATTTATTGTAAATAATATTAAAAATATTTTTATTTGTATTATAATTTTTTTCATACTCGTGTCTCCATCAATTATAATTATGTATGAAGTTATGATGTCTCAATTTTTCTTTGGGACTAGTCTTAAACCTATGTGGTATGTATATTTTGGATCCTATTTTTTTGGGAGAATTTCACCTGATTTGATAAATCAAGAATTTATCTCTTACATGTCTTCTCAATTAAATTCTCAATTAAATATTTTTGAATTTTTAAAAGTTATTTTTACATCAATTAATAAATTTGAATATAATTATGTTTTTTTGAATGTTATTCCCTCATTTTTTGGGTTTTATTTCTTAACAGACATTCCTTTAAACAAAGATTTTGCTTTAATATATAGAATATTACTTTCTGTATTCAGTTTCTATTTAGCATTTATATATTTTAAAAACATGAAATATATTTTTAAATCAAAAAATTCTAATCTTCTTTTTTTAAAATCATTAAATATAGTTTTTTATTTAGTTTTTTTTCTATTTCTTTTTCAGGCAAAAATTTTTGCAATTATAAAATTAATTTTATATTTTTTTTTAATCTTTTTTGTACCAATATTTATCGATATCAAAGATGGTAAAATTAAGTACTATTTGTGTATTTTGGCAATGATTTTTCCTATTTATAAACTTTCAGATTTTAATCAAGGTATTACAAGATCAGATTCTTTCCCTTCTATACAGTTAATTGAAACTAAAGAAAATTATAATTGGAGTTTTAATATCAATAAATATGAGGATTGTTCTAAAATAATTTTAAATATAAATAATAATATTAGTGATAATAAATATCATACACCAGAAAATGTATTAAATTACTTTAAATATCTTCACTCTGTCCTTCACTTATTAAATAATAATTTTGAGTTTAAAGATAATTATAATAATTTAACAAATATTAATAATTTAAAAAACAATCATATTTGCCAAATAAATGAAGAAAAAATTAATTAAATCAATTTCACCTTCAAAAGGTAGACTTAAATATAAAATAAATCAAAATTTTAAATATCATATTGATGATAGGTTTTTTTGGATGAAAGAATATATAAAAAACAAAAAAAATATTATTGAAGTTGGTTCCGGAAATGGGCTTTCAAAAAAAATATTAGGAAGAAAGATTATTACTAGTGATATTTTTAAGTCTAGTTGGTTGGATTTAAAAATTGATATGAACAAAATGAAGCTTCCGCAGAAATATTTAAATAATGTTGATATTTTTATATTCAATCACTCATTGCATCATTCAAGAAATCCTTTTGATGTATTTAAAAAAATTAGAAAATATTTAAAGAAAGATGGACTTATTTTAATCAATGATCCTGAGATATCGTTTTTTTTCAAATTTTTTCTTAAAATTTGCAATCATGAGATGTGGACCTTTAAAAAAAATATTTGGCAGGATAATAATGCAACAGCACATATTTTATTTAATAAAAAAAAAATAGATTCAGTTTTTTATAAAAATTATTTGATTAAAAGAAATGAACTAAATGAATTTCTCATTTTTTTAAATTCTGGGGGCAATGGAGTTGAATCACCTCATATACCACTTAGTAAAACTTTACTCAATATTGTAAAAATGTTAGATAAATTCTTAATTTTTATTTCACCAAAAATTTTTGCATTAAATAGATCTGTCGTATTAAAAAAAATTAAATAAATTTAAATTTTTTATTAGACTTAAATTCATTAGATTTAAACTTGAGTATAATTAAACTTGCTATCATAAGAAACTGATCAAAATTCCATGACATAAAACTATTTTCAATTAAAGATCTAGCCATTACTGTTAAAAGTGAAAGAACTGCAAAATTTAAAAAAATACTTTTTCTTTTATTTATAGTTATATGATATTTAATAATTATAATAAGCGTGTAAATACAAGCAAAAAAATACAAAATTATTCCAAATAAACCACTGGTTAAAATACCATAAATTAATGCATTAGCAGCATCAGAATTAATTGCTGAATTTCTTTTCATACCTTTAACATTAGCTAAATTAATTAACAACTGACGATCGTATTCAGGTCCATTTCCAAAGTAATATTTTCTTTTTAAAAAGTCATTTAATAAGTACTGCCATTTTAGAATTCTTGTATTTAAATATGGACTATCTGGATTATCTAAAGTTATATTTTCATCATCTTTTATATTTTCATCATCTTTTATATTTTCATCATTTATTGTAGGAATAATTTTATATACTTTAAATAATCTATTTGAATTTTCTTTTTTTATATATTGGTAATTTTTTATACAATTACTATCATAATTACATATTTTAACAGAAATAATTTTTTTTTCTAAAACTATATTCATCTGAATAATAATAAATGGTAATATTACGATAAATAAAAAATTAATTAATTTAATTTTTAATTTTTTTTTACATATATAAAAATTAAAAATAACAAAGGAGGCAATAAAAGCTAGAATATTAAATTTTCCCTCTAAAGAATATATTATACATGATAAAATAATTAGGATTAAAATTACTAAAACTTTATTAATTTTTTTTATAAAATCAGAAAAAAGTAAAGATTGTAAAAATATACTCAAAATCAAAATAATTCTTCCAATTCCATTACTATTTATATAATGGACAAAATTTAAAAAATTAATTTTTAGCTCAATACCGCCATATTCTAATTCATTAAAAATTATAAGGAAAAAGCTCAAAACTAATACAAATGAGAGTAAACTTAACGTAGGTGGTAAGAAAAAAAAATTATTATTTTGAGTTGTGGCAAGAAAATATATTAATAATAGACACATTGTTGCTATTGAAAAATGTAAAGTAAAAAAATAATTTGTCCGAACATCATCATGACAAACAAACTCTAGAATATTTAAATAATTATTCTTATAATTACATGAAAGATTTAAACCTACGACGCCAATTATTGTATAAATAAAAAAAGTTAAAACAAAAAAATCTTCTAAACTAATTTTTTTTAAATTTATAGATTTTTTTTGTTTTAATAAAAATAACAACAAAGTTAAAAATATTACAATTACCACACCAGATCTAATATATGAAAATTTAAATAAATTGATTTTTTCAATGTCCAAAAATAAATTTCTTATTAGATTTATAATTAACTCGGATGAATTTGCGCCAACTGATAAAATAAGAAGTAACCAAGAAAAAAAAATTAATAAACTTAATTTTTTTTCATAATTATTTAATTTTTGAAATTTATAAGTTAATATACCAATCATTAAAGATTTATTAATAAATATTACGAATTATATTTTTTTAAGTAATAAATACTTAAAAAATACATAAAAAAAGAAATTATTAAACTAAATAATTTTCCAATAATAAATGAAATTAATAGCGGAAATAGAGCCAAAAATAAAATCATTATAAGCGATGTATTTTTATTAAATTTAATATTAAACAAATGATGAATATGTTTGAGGTCACCTATAAATGGATTTTTTTTATTTAAAATTCGTTCAACAAAAAGTCTAGTCATATCAACACCTGGCAAGAACATAATTAAAAAAATATCTTCACAATATAATATATTTTCAAGGTTATAGTTTTCTATGATTTTTATAGAAATAAAATATCCTAAAAAAATACTTCCCCCGTCTCCAAGAAAAGATCTGTTTTGATGATTTAATATTAAGAAAGTAATAACAGGAATTAGATAAATTAAATATTCAATATTTTCAGAATAAAAAAATAAAACAACAAAAACAAAACAGGTATATGTTCCAACTTGAAGATTTGCTCCATCGAACATATTTAAAGCATTTACAAATATTAAGATACAAATAGCTGGAAAAAAGTATGAGAAAATATTATTTAGATCAAAATTAGACACAAATGCAAATCTTAAACTATTTATTTTAAGTGCATCAAGGAATATTACGTTCATTAAACATATAGCAAGTATATAAATTAGTTTTTTATTTGGATTAATGTCAAATTTATCGTCAAGAACACCCACAACAAAAACTATTCCAAAAAACAAATATGATAAATTAAAATCTCCATTTATTAATGCAAAAGTAATAATATTAAAAAAGATTATAATGCCACCAGTGAGTGGCACTGAGTAAGAATGTTTTTTTCTAATATTATCAGGAATATCATATAAACTATAAAATTTTGCTAGATGGTTATGAAAGATTAATATTAATAAATTAATTAATATTATTGTGAATATTAAAATCATTAAGAAATGTCTGTTTTATTTAAAGTCTTAATTTTCTTATCTTTAATTTCAAAAATTTCATCAAAATATTCTAAAATTTTTTGTTTATGAGTTACAAATATGATCGTTTTATCATTAAATTTTTCAAATAACTCATCTAAAAGTTTTTTCTCTGTATTATTATCTAATGCACTTGTTGCCTCATCAAAAATAAGTATGTCTCTTCCTGCGTAAATTGATCTTGCTATACCAAGGCGTTGTTTTTGGCCACCAGATAATCTATTTCCTTCTTCTCCAATAATTGTTTTTTCCCTCTTTTCAAGGTTATCTATAAATTTTTCTAACTGAGTAACTTTTGTTACCAACTCAATTTTTTTATAATCAATTTTTTTATCCTCATACAATGAAACCAGCGATATATTATCTGCAACTGATGAATTAAAAATAAAAGTGTTTTGAGATGAATAACTAAATAAGTCCACATAACTATTTCGATTTTTTTCAACAACCTCTTTATCATCAACAAAAATTTTACCTTCTTTGGGTTCTAAAAGATTGCTTATTAAGTCAATAAATGTACTTTTTCCTGACCCGGTTTCACCAATTATCGCAATTTTTTTTCCTTTTGAAATTTCAAAATTCAAATTTTCAAAAATATTTTCTTTATTAGTATAACTAAATTTTAAATTATCTATTTTTATTTTTTTCCAATTATAAATTTCTTCTTCTATTATTTTATTATTTATTTTTTCATCATATAATGTATTTTTTTTTGCAAAATTTATATCTTCTAATATTTTTTTTACAGGAGCTTCAGAAAATCTTAGTGAATTTTTAGAATTTATAATTTTATTTATCGATGGCATGATTCTGAATATTGAAACTCCATATAAACTCAAGAGTGTAATTAATTCATTTGTATTACTGTTACTTTTTAGAAAAATTATCACTACAGTCACAAAACTAATAATCGCACCTATTTCCAAGTAAAATCTAGTGATAGATTGAAGAAAAATATGTTTATAAGAGGTTAAATTTAATAATTTGTTAAATTTGTTAAATGTTTCAATTGTACCTTTTGACATTTTAAATAACTTAATTTCTCTGATGCCAAAAATACTTTGGTTTAAGATTTCTGCTTTCTGTTGATTATAAATTGTTCTTTGTTCGCCCCATTTTTTAAATAATGGTTTTAAAAAAATTATAGATAAAGATGTAATTAATAATAAAACTGAAATAGATAATATTGTTATTTTGAAGTTATATATCAATAATAAAGTAGAAATAGATAAAAGAACTAATAATTCTGTAACTAGTATCATTATTGGAATTATTGCTCCTTCCACAATATTTTGAGTTTCTACGATCAAATTATTTATTCTTCTGCTAGAATTTATTTTCATAAAATTTGAATAGTTTTGCATTAGATAAGATTTGAATATTTTTTTCTCTAAAGAATCCTTTATTCCAAATACATATCTTGATTGAAAAAATGAGATGATTATTAAAATTAAGTTTTTAAATATAAAGAATAAACATATTAAAAAACTTAAAAAAATTATTAATGATATCTTATCAAAAGAGAGAAGAAATTTTTTAACCTCATATGGTAGATAATTAATAAAAGTATTTTCACTATCTAAAATTGCAGAGATTAAAGGTATAATTATACCTATACCCAATGCTTCTAAAATTGATGCAAAAAATAATATTACTACAAAAATTAAAAATTTATTTTTTTGATTTTTTTCTAGACAACTAAACAAATTTAGAATTTGATTATACATTTTTACAGTTGATTATATGCATTTAAATATTTTTTAGAAATAATCTTTTTATCAAAGTTTGCTTTTATGTGCTTTCTTGAATTTTTTGAAAATTTTAAGCGTTTATTTTTATCTTTAAATAAATTTATTATTTTTTTCAAAAATTTATTATCTTTGTAATCTTTTATCAAAATACCAGAATAATTATTTTTAATTACATCATTTAACCCAGAGGTCTTATAGGAAATCACCGGTACAGAACAACTCTGTGCTTCTGCTACTGTTTGACAAAAACTTTCTATTTTAGATGTGCAAATCATCAAATCCGACAAGGAATAAATTTCTTTAAGCTTTTGTTTGTTAACCCATCCAAAGTTTATAAAATTAAAATTATATTTATTTTTTATAAAATTAATATTATCTCCAAAGAAAAGAACTTGGAATTTAATTGAGTTTAATTTGTGTAATTTTTCAAATATTTTTAAAGCCAAATCAAGTCCTTTATTTTTATCTTTACTTAAGTCACCGGCTCCAAATACTATTCTAAATGTATTATCTGTAAGTTTAAATTTTTTTAAAATACTCTTTCTTGAGGTCTTTTTCCAAAAATTACAATCAATTGGGTTCCCTATAACAAAGATTTTATTATTGTTATAAGAATCACTTTTTTTAAGTTGATTTTTCATCCAAGTACTTGGAACTACAAAACTAATTTTTTTTTCTCTTAGTAATTTTTTTTTTCTTTTCCAAGTTAAATAGTCTAAATTTAAAAATCTAAATATAGTTCTTATTTTTTTATAATTTACTTTACTTGTTGCCAAATGTCTTGCACCTAAAAAAGGCCACATATCGTGACACGTCCATAATATTTTAGATTTTAATTTTTTTATATCTTCAATAGAAATTGTTTCTCTATTTATCCAGTGAAGATGTATAATCTTATTTTTATCATAGATTTTGTTTAATATTTTAGGATATTTGGAAGGTAAAAAAGCAAATGAATAGCTTATTCCAAATTTATTAAAATAAAAGATTTTTGGTATTCTGCCTAAAAATATTCTGGTTGAAAGAATTATTTTGTCAAAAAATTTTTTTTTTGTGTTTTTTTTTTCGTTACAAATAAAAATAGAATTTACTTTATTTTTCAAAGAATTGTGAATGTTTTTAGCAGCAATGCTTGCTCCACCTACATAGTCAGAGTATGAAATATGGATTATATTTTTTTTTTTCAAAAGTATATTTTAATTTATGTTTAATTTCACACTTCTAAAATTTTTTAATAGGTCCTTTTCTATAATCATGCAATAAAAATTTTTCTATTAAAGTGTTTTTGTAAATTTTTTTTATACTTTCTTTATTATCAAATACATTTTCATAATCAAAATTCCAATATTTCTTAAAAATTTTTAAATGATCTCCATACTTTTCAACTTGAGTGTTTTCTTTTTCTCTACCAGCATGAGCTGAAGACCAGATATAACCATATTTTTCTTTGATTTTCTGGTCATTTAGCATGTAAAACTCAGAGTGAGTTGTAAGCCAAATATTATTTTTTAAAAATTGAAATCCAATATCTGGAAACCACAAATGAAATTTGTAACCATCTCTTGGTTTAATGTACTTGTACCAGTTGTGCACGTTAATTGCGATAGCACCCCACATAGGTAAATCGATCGCAGAAAGACCTGAATATAATTTTGAAATTTTTTTAAAATTCTTTGTAGAATATTCAGAAAATACCCTACTTGATAATAACAAATTTTCCTTTTTATTTAAATTTTTCGTACTTCTGAAAATACTATAAAAAATATATTTTAATTTATTTTTAAACGTTAAATTTGAAAATCTTGGTACTCCGCTTAATGGGAATATTCCCATCCAACCGAAGGGTTTTTCACCATTATAATAATCAGAAATAACTTTTGCATTCATATATACTTCATCTTTAGAAATAATATTGAACCCAATAGCTCCTATAGATTTATTTTTTAATTCATTAGTCATTTTTTCAAATTTAGAAAAAAAATTTTTTCCAATTGGATATATATCTTGTTGCAGACAAAAAACCCACTCAACTTCATAATTTTTTCTTAAAAAATCTATGCCTTGTGAAACTGCAAATTGCACACCTTTCTTTTCGTTTAACTGAAAATGTATTTTATTGTCTTCGCAAATTTTTTTACCGATTTCAAAATTTTTTTTATCTGACTTATCATCAATATTTATTACTGGATAGCCTTCAGTATCAACACGTTTTAGCACTTCATGCTCTAATAAATTATAATTATTAAAAGAAGAGTAAATTAAACCAATTTTTTTTTTCATATTTTTTTAAAATTAAATTTTTTAATATTTGAAGATTTTAATATTAATTTTTGTTTAATATTAATTTTTTTTTCAGTAGAATATTTTTTAACAAGTAAAAAACCATCTTTACATTTTATGACAAAATTTTTATTCGGAAATAAATAAATAATTTCACCGGATGAAAATTTGCCACTTATATTTAAATCAAAAGGTACAGCATCTTCTATAAATATTTTTATGTTTTTAAGAAAGGAAAACGCTCTAGGATATGGTTGTTTTAAGGCTTTAACAAAATTGAATACTTCATTACAAGATGCATTCCAATTTATAAAACCATCATTAGGTGATCTTTTAGGTAAATATGTTGCTCCAGTATTTTTTTGTATAATTTTATTTTTTTTATAATATTTCCATTTCTTCAATATTTTAAAAAACATTTCTGACGAAATAATTGAATTTTTCATGTATAAGCTTTCTATATCATCGTGAATACTGATATTTGCAATTTGTTTAATAAAAATATTTCCATTATCTATCCCCGGTTTTAATTCCATAGAATAAAAAATCATTTTTTTAAAATTTCCAATAATACTCCAGTTGAAAACTGCTCTTCCTCTTGATCTAGGAGGGCTATACATACCCGCATGAACACCTAGAACTGAAATTTTAACATTATTTATAAGCCATTCCGGTATTAATCTTGACCAACCAAAAACAATTAAAAAATCAATTTTTAATTGTTTTAATTTTTTTATATCTTGATTATTTGTCAAACTATAAGAGTTAACGTAAATTTTTTTTATTTTTTTATTTTTAATTTCAAATGGATCTGTAATTTTATATTTTTTTTTATCTTTTAAGGTAATTAAATATTTTACTTTAATTTTTTTTTCTTCAAGAAAGTCTATAAGGAATTTTGTAATAGATTGATTGCCTATAACTGCAATATTTTTATTTAATATTTTTTCTAAACTCATAATCTAATTCATCAAAATTTGAAGTTTTTATTCTTTTTGTATTAATCATTTTTAATATTTGAATAAGGAAATTTCTTATTCCATAATTTTTTTTATTCACAAATTTTTCTGCCTCAAGCTTTGAGACGTTAAGGACGCTGGAGAATGATTTTTTAAACTTATTTCTTTGTTCGATATTTGATGTATTTAAATAAATATCGAGAGGATGAAAATCTAATATCTTAAGACCTGGAGAATATATATTCAAAGACTTTCTGATATTTGTTTTAAAATTAAGTGTCATCCCATCTTCCCAGATATAAGGAACTCTTACCAAATCTATATCTGGGTGATACACAGGGGTAAGATAATTTTGGTTCATTAAAATTGTAGAAGAGTCAATCTTTGTTCCTTCATTAGCAAAAAACTGTAAGTCTCGATAAGAATGCCCCAAAAGATGAAATCTTAAATATTTTATATCTCCAATTTTTTTTACAAAATTTTTTACTTTTACATTACTAACTCCTTGAGAACTGTTTTTTTGAAGATTAGGGTGAATACCAAGAGATACTCTGTTTTTATCAACAGATTTTAAAATATTTGACTTATGAGTATTAAAAATTGTTAAATTGATTGTTTTAGTTAGATTAAGAAGATCTTCGATCATATATTCTGGAGCCCAATCAATATCAAATGATAACATTAAATTATTTAATTTATCAAAATTACAAAATTTATTTAAGAATGATTTATTTTTTCTTAATTTCATTTACTACCAACTTTATAGCTTTTGATAATGAGATTTTAGGTCTGTAGCCAAGTATTTTTTTTGCAAGTTTTAAACTTGGTTTTCGTCTTCTTATATCTTTATAGTTTCCATAAATTTTTTTTTCAGGTATGAATTTTACATTTACTTCTTTGTAACTCAAATTCATCTCTTTAAGAATCATTTTTAAAGTTTGAATAACAGATATTTCCTGATCATTTCCGATGTTTATTATTCTCCCAATTGCTTTTTTAGATTTTATAGATAAATAAGTGCCCATAGCTAAATCATATGCATGACCCATTGATCTTGTTTGTTTTCCATCTCCGTGAATTGTTACCGGTTTTTTATTTAGTATTTGATTTATAAAATTAGGAATATGACCACCAGACCACGAAAAACTTGATTTATGACTGAAACCTCCAAAATATCTTAAGATTACTATATCAACACCAAATTCTTTATAATAGCAATAACATAGATGTTCGCAGTATATTTTTGAAACAGCATAAGACCATCTTTTTGCAAGAGACTGTCCCAGGACAAGTTCTCCGTTTTCTTCAAAAGGAATTTTCTTTGAAATACCATAAACATCAGACGTAGATGCAAAAATAAGTTTTTTTTTAAATTTTTTTGCACCATCAAGCATTATTTTTGTAGATTTTACGTTTACATCTAATGTTGCAAAAGATGATTGAATTTCAGTTACTTTTTTTATTGCAGCTAAGTGTACAATTACATCAACTTTTTTTATTAAATTTTCTATTTTTTTTTTATTACAAGCATTTACTTTGTGAAAATGAAAATATTTATTTTTAAAATCAAAGTTTAAATTTTTTTTTTTCCCAACTATTAAATTATCAACACCATATACCGTAAATTTTTTTTCAACAAGTATCTCGGCTAGATGTGAACCTAGCATACCCGCAACTCCTGTAATTAAAATTTTCATAATTTAATTTTATAATATTTAAGGTACCACTGTGTAAATTTTCTTAATCCATGTTTTAAATTTATTTGAGGAGACTTTTTGATAAACACTTTGATTTTATTAATATTAGATTTTGTAACTATCATGTCACCTTTTTGAAGAGGAAAAAATTTTTTCTTTGATTTAATATTTAAAATATTCTCCATACATTGTACAAACTCTAGTAATTTAACACCTTTACCCCTTCCTATATTAAAAATTTCTCGTAACTTTGATTTAGATTTTTTTGCTTTAATAGTTAACTCATATACTGATTTTACTACATCATCGATGTACGTAAAATCTCTTTGCATTTTTCCATTATTAAATATTTTTATTTTATTTTTCTTAATTATTGAGTTTAAAAATAAAAATGGTGCCATATCTGGTCTACCCCAAGGGCCATATACTGTAAAAAATCTCATCCCAATACAATTAAAATTAAACAAGTCTGAGTATGCGTAGGCTAGAATTTCATTAGATTTCTTTGTAGCTGCATATAAATTTTTAGGAGTATCTGTGTTAAGTTTTTCATCGAAAGTTTTTTTATATTTATAATTATTTCCATAAACACTTGAAGAACTTGCATAAATTAAAGAATGAATTTTGTTTTTTTTACATGCCTCTAGCACATTATAGAAACCAACAATATTTGAGTCTATATAAGCTTTTGGATTTTTTAAAGAATATCTGACATTAGCCTGTGCAGCAAAATGAAGAATTATTTTAATTTTAAATTTTTTAATTACATTATCTAATTTATAAACATCATTTTTTAAGTCTAGTTTAAAAAACTTATAATTTTTATATTTTTTTAAATTTTCATTTCTATCTTTTTTAAGTTTAAGATCGTAGTATGAATTTAGATTATCAACACCTATTATTGAAAATCCTTTTTTAAGGAAATACTCAGAAACAGACATTCCAATAAATCCAGCTGATCCTGTAATTAAAATATTCATTTCTTGAGCAGTTTAATATGTTAGAATTACAATAAAGTAAATCGAATAAATTTTAATTAAAAAATTTATAAATTGATTTTATTATTTTTATACCAGATTTTCCGTCTCCATAAGGTTTATATTTTTTATTAGGTTTAGAGAATTTTTTTTTTAAAATTATCTTGAAAAAGTTTTTTTGTTCTGGATTTATTAAGTAATTTAATTTCTTATTTATAAGTTCTGACCACTCTGTTTCTTTTCTTAAAACAAAACAATTTTTTTTAAAAAAAAAACTTTCTTTTTGTACTCCACCACTATCAGTTAACACTAAATTTGAATTTTTAATTAAACTTCCAAATTCCAAGTATCCTTGTGGTGGTAAAACTTTAATATTTTTTGATTTAATTTTTTTCTTTAGATATTTATTTATTCTTGGGTGTGCTGGCCAAATTAATTTTTTATATTTTGATAATAATTCTAAGTTATAAATGATATTATCTAAAATTGTTTTGTTAGAATTTTCTTCTCTATGAATTGTCACAAGATAATATTGATCATTATTTTTTTTTTTGAAATTTTTTTGAAATTTTTTGTGTAGATCGTACATAACATCACCATGGAAAATTATATTTTTATCTTTCATTTTTTTAAAACCTTCTAAAATCAAGTTGTGTTGTGAAATTTTACTTGGACAAAATAATAAAGAGCTCACTCTATCAGTTAAAATTCTATTAATTTCTTCAGGCATAGACAAGTTAAAGCTTCTTAATCCAGCCTCAATGTGGGCAATTGGGAAATTTTCTTTTGCAGCACTTATTGCTCCAGCTAATGTTGAGTTAGTATCACCATATAGTAAGACAACGTTTGGTTTTTCTTTTCTTAAAATTTTTCCAAGTTTGAAAACCATTCTACCAATCATTTCTGAGTGTTTAAGTTTCGATATATTTAAATGATAATTTGGTTGTTTTATATTTAATTGTTTAAAAAAAATGTCACTCAAATTGAAGTTGTAATGTTGACCTGTGTGAACCGTAATATTTTGAATTTTGTTTTTATAAAATTTTTTAATTGCTTCTTCAATAACAGCGTGTTTTATAATTTGAGGTCTTGCACCTAATATAGATAATATCCTCATAATTTATTTTTATTTCTTTCAAATACTTCAATTACTTTCTTTTGATCTTTTAATTTTAAGTATGGTCCAAATGGAATACTTATTATCTTATTTGATAGAAGTTTGCTTTCTTTAGTTAGATTTTTTTTAGAATATCTAAAAATTTTCTGTCTATCCATAGGGATAGGATAATATATTGCATAAGGTATTTTTTTTTCTTTTAATTTTTTAATCAAGAAA
>MDTG01208632.1_pt1 | contig 15718 bp, 13 predicted proteins | sample 811421 | NCBI WGS metagenome assembly MDTG01 (sample SAMN05326645, study PRJNA326480) | marine metagenome | isolation source: seawater | place: Pacific Ocean: South East | collected 2011
GTGAAAAAGTTTAGAAGAAATCACTAAGTGTGGCTTGTTTGTTTCCCGATGAAAACAAATCATCCAACCATTCAACAAAGAGAGCATATTTTTGTTTATTGTAATCCGAGCAACCATATGTATCAATCAAGTGAGCCATCAATTCTTTGTATTTTGAAACGCTTTTCGGATATACGGTCAAAGTCAATTTACCACCGCATTTTTCTTCAACCACCATGCTTTCATCACAACCTTCACACAATTCTTTTTTCTTCGGATTATTTGCACCACAAGCCATGCAAACGGATTGAATCTTCGTGTCTTTGATTTGACGACAACGATTGGCTAAAGGGGGTCTGCGGTATATATGATTACATTTTACACAACGAACTTTCTGTTGGCCGAAAGCACGAATGTTTCCTCGCATATCCCGCAACAAATGTCTGTCTAATAATCTTGAGGATTGGTCTATATTGTCCACGCCATGCAACAATCCACCCAATTGAAATTGTGCATCAACCTTGCTTCTCATATTCGGCAACGATGTGTAAGGATTATGTTTTGGGCCATCGGCAATATCCACCGTATCATGTGTGAATCCGATACCCTCATATTGTTCAACAGTTCCTAAGCGTTGCTCAATAAACGAAGCCAATTCGTCTAATTCTTTGGGGTGTATTTTGTTTTGTGTAGCCTCATAGAAAGGTATTCCATATGAGAATCCTGCATCAACATTCATGGCTTCTTTATCAATCTCCGAAGGATTCAACCGTGTTGTCAAAATAAGCGGTGCATCCATCTGCCCTCCACGATTGGCTGAAAGGAACGACCTTGAAAAATTGATGAGGCAATCTAACAAAAGGATAACGCAATCAATATCACCATCACTATTTCTTCGCCTTCCTGCTATTGAATAGGGGTGAAAATAACCGCCCTTTATATCCGAAAATCCAATCAAGCGACAAAGAATCGCACCCGATGTGTGAGGTGCAAGCGTAGCAAATAAGTGTCCGACCAAATCCTCCGCTTTGTTGCACGAATAGAACGGAGTTTCCCCATAAAGGCGAACTAATAAATCATCCATAAATCGTGCCGTTTTCAGCAATTCCTGTTTAAGACTTGAAGGTGCTACAAAATCTTGAACCTTCATTTCAACGATTTGGTTTTCTTCTTTCAAAGGCTCTCCGTAGCAATCTTTGTCGTAGCCTAAATCAATACATTCTTGAATTGTCAAGCCTATTTCTTTGGGCTTAAAGTGTGTCAAAGTCATATCCACCATGTCAAACCGAATTGTGCCATCTCGGAACACAGACAATTCATGTTTGTGCCTCAACAACGCTTTCACCATATGTTCGGGAAACTTTTCCTGTGAAGTCAAACCTTTCACCCCCTTGATTTTGTTTGACCTATATCCTGCAACCACACCTGCCTCATCCCATTTACCTTTGAAGTCATAGAGAGGCCAACTTGATTTCGGGTCATTCCATGAAGGCGAATATAGGAACTCCGTTGGCAATTGACTGTTCGGACAAATGGTTTCAGTCGTAAGCCATGTGGGATTGTTTTTGCCTTCTTTGGCTTGTTGGCGAATGGTTTCGGGCTTGATTTCCATTTTGACATATTCGGGTGAATATCGCCACCCCATTTGGATATGCTTTTTTCCTACCTTCACCGCCTCGTTAATCAGCCGTGATGAAATATCGTGTCCGACAGGGATAAGACCATGAATCGGAGGTTTCATTTCTCTCCTTGATACCTTTTCGGGTTTCGCCATTCGCGTTCCTATCCGATATGTGACTCTCGGTTTGACCTCATATGAAGCGTGATGATTTACGAAATCAATTCCGTTCCTCTCCAACCATGAACCCCCGTCTTTTGACCCTGCAAGGGATATGTTGAGCAACACTTCGGAGGCATCTCCATAAAGGGTGTATTCGCCATACAATATGCTTACATTGATGTTCAGCCGATATACCAAATCAATTTGCGAAGGGTGAACTGTTTTATTTTCAACATTGATATGTTGGCAAAGTGTTTTCATTTCTTCGCCTGTCAAATCGTTAAAGTGAGCCACATATTCGGGTGCTATTGGAATGCCGTAAGTATCGGAATGTTGCACCGCTTGTTCAAATGATATGGGATAAGGTATGCCTTTTTCTTCAACGACTTTTTCATGCCATTCACGGACATATGGTGAAGGCATAAGCGGGTGATTGTTTTCACGGAACTCTCCTGCGGGAATCAATATCTCGCCTAAATCCCAAACCTTTGTTATAGCGGTGCTTTGGGTAAGGATTTCATTATCCAATATATCCTCTTTGATTTCCTTTTCTGTGGCTATTCGCTTTGCTGAACCATCTTCCAATTGCACATATGGGCCGTCAATTTCGGTGCAAGGTGAAACGACTGTGGCTTTACCGGGTCGCTCAATTTTCATTTGCGTAGCAGGAATAATGAAATTGCCTGTTGCGTACATTGAAGCGGGGTGAATAGATGTTGCCGCCAAACCTGCGCCTCTTGAACGGCCATAGCGTAAGCGAAACCCACCCACCGCCATAGGTTGTGAAATAGTGGGTCGCCCCGCCACCGCGTCGCTGATGTATTTGTCTTTGGGCTTGAACTCCACTATATCATCATCTTCTTCGGTTTGTTGGCAATAAGCGTCTAAGAATCCCCAACCATCTAATTTCAATCGGTCTGTGTGCTTTTTCAGTTTGGGGGCTTTCAGCAACATTCCTTCGCACAAGACAAGAAGCATTCCTTCTCGCACTTTGTTGCTTGGCACTCTTCGTAAATCTCTCCCTCCCGATACTTCTTTTCCGACACCTTCTCCTGTGATGTAAATTGGAACGGTTTGACATATAGAACGCATTTCATTTGCACTTGGCTTGTATTGAAGATTGGGATAGAGCATGACTTCTTCAATATACCTCTCCACTTCATTCGCTTCAATTTGTGGCTTGCTCAAGCCGAAATCCCTTCGCAGATAGTCGGCAAGTAAAACCGATATGGCTTGACCCGTTCCTCCTGCTGAACGAATCGGCCCTGCATAATTGACTGAAAGACATTTTGAACCGTCTTTGTTTTCCATGATTTCGCAAGAAACAACACCTTCAAGGGGTGCTACAAGGATTCCTTCGGTGATAACCGCCAATCCCGCACAAATACCGTGATACACCGACAAGGCTATTTCAGCAGGTGTGCGCTCTTTCTTTTTGGATTGAAACCTTCGCTCTAAATCCTCAAGAGATAGTGAATAATTTTGCACCACCGATTCCATGCAAACGATTCTTGATATGTCAATAGCAACCTGCTCTCTATCCCCTTCATGCTTTTTTGTCAAATCTCGTATTTGATTAGCCGTATTTCTTTCGTGCAAGAACTCAAGTAATTGGTGAACGCGAGAAGCCATATCAGCCGCTTGAGGGATTTCAACAACATTGGTTGCATCAAGTGATTTTTCACGGCAAGCAGAAGCCACGCTATATGCTAAATCAACCTGCTCTTGGAGTTTGGTGAAATACTCCGCCTGTTCAACAGACATAGCGTTTTCATCCATGAATGACCCTGTATGCTCTCCACATTTAATGCTTGCTTATCAAGTCAACAGAATAGCCTTTTTGTTTCAAGATTTTCTCCACCTTCTTGACTTGGTTTCCCTGCAATTCTATTTTGTTGTCTTTGATTGTTCCGCCTGTTGCACACCGAGATTTCAACAATTTGGATAATTTTTTCGCATCAATTTTGCTATCGGTGATTCCGTGAACAATAGTCACATATTTGCCATATGAGCGTTTTTCTGTGCTAATTTTGAGCGAGGTGTCCGAAACTGCTATGGCTTCGCAAACACACAATTCCGAAGGCAATCCGCAAGTCGCACAAACGCCCATGAAAACAACCACAATCAATTTTTTTACGCTATGAACCTATCTCATAGTGGGCGATATTCCGAAAGGTTGCGACATTCATCTTCATCGGCAACGGTGAAGCGATAATAGACTGAAAGCGGTGTTTGTGGGTAATAGTCCACACGGCCTTTTCTCAAAACAATGACTTGAAACTTACCTTGCGGTTGGAAATACTTCTTTGGGTTCATTTGGCTTGTTGGCATCAAAGCCACAGGCTCTAAGCCCATGCTATCATCAACACCCCATTGGTAATCATCGTCAAATGACAAATTGTATCTCCCAAACAGATTTTCCAATTCGGAGAGTTCAATATCAGCAGGGTTCGTTCCACGCCCCGTAGCCACCAAATCAAGTTTTATTCTTGGGTCTGTTTGGAATGATGAAACGAGATTTTGATTTTTTACAGACGGGGTTTCCAATTTTTCTTTGAGCAATTCAAAAATCTGTGGTGCATGACATTCACCGACTTGAAGGGTGTCAAGTGTGGAACGGAAATTGTCAAAATCAATTTGCCACCATATGTCGGCATAATCCTTATCCAATTTGTCGTCTTGAACACTATCCACTTCATGTGGTGCAGTTTTGTTTCGCCCAAGCGTTTTCCCTGTGAAGCCCGACATTGTTCCATAGACAACAAGCCTGTGCCGATATACGGGAATGAAATTAGCAACCCACTTGCGCCCAACCTTTGATATGATGGGTTTCCCATCATGGGTCACCTTTTGCATAGAACGGACTGTTGTTTTGAGATTCTTTGCCGCTTTCGTTGCTGATACACCTTTGGACATTTCATGTAAGAACGGAATCTTCTTTGCGGTGGGCGGTTTCAAAATAACCACTTGATTGAGGTTGCCCTTCTTTTTCCACTTAATACCCCGTAGTGCCAAATACCGATACACAGAACGCCTATCCGTTTTGACAAACTTAGCGGCTTTATCCACACCCCACCCCATTTTTTCCATAAGCATGAGGGCTTGTTCAACTCTCGCTATAACATCGGCAGGTTGTGGTCTTGGCATATATCATTCACACTCCATGCACCACGACATTACCGCCTTGCTCTTTGACCCGTTGTTCACACATTTGAATATACCGTTTTACATTATCAATACCGATGGAACAATACCCCAAATCATTTGCCGCCACCAATGTTGTTCCACTTCCTGCGAATGGGTCAAGAATAACCGCCTTTGGTTGGGCTACACATTGTATCAATGACTTCGGCAATTCCAACGGAAAAGGCGCAGGGTGATTTTTACGATTTTCTCTTTTGAAGTCAAGAATTGTTGGCAGGGTTATTTTGTTTTTAACAACCTTTTTCGGATTTTTGACAAGCCAATAAATGTCCTCATGTATCGGTGTGAACATATTGATGTTCTGTTGGTGAGATGCCTTTCTATTCCATATGAGCCGTTGTTTGATATTCCATTTGGTTTTGTTGATGATATGACAGGGTGAAACGAACAAATGTGTTTTCTTTACCAATTTACCATCTTTGTTTTTGACTGTGATTTTGGTTCTGTCCTTATGATTGAAAAACAACGAACCTGTTGGTTTGAGAACACGATACAATTCATTGAGAACTTGCACCAACCATGCTTGATATTCGTTTTCATCCATAAAATCGTAATTTTCTTCACCATATAGGTGTCCTGTCAAATCCGAACCCATTTTACCTTCGCCATATCCGATGTTGTATGGAGGTGATGTGATAATTACATCAATTGAATTATCGCTCAAAGTCTTGAGTCCTTCCAAAACTTCGGAACATATGAGAATGCTGATAGGCGACATGATTATTCCAACGGGTGTTCTATTTGTCTATCGCCAAGAGTCCAACGAAGTGTCTTGATAACGCCTTGAAGGGCTTTGAAATTACGAGCGTGATACGCCCACCTTTTGCTTTTTGGTGGGGCTTCCGTCATTTTGACTTCGTGATGATGAAGTGTTCTTTCTGCCTTCTCAAGCATATTTTCAATTTCCTCCCATGTCCTGCTATATGTGAACTCAACATCGTCTTTGCTTTTCAAAGTCAATCCAAATCGCCTCCTTCACCGAAATGTCGTTCTAATTCTTCCAACAATTCATCGGATATTTCATCGGAAACCTCTATGGTGGGTTTATTTTGAGTCGTTTCCATATCCAATTTAACCGTTTCTGTATCGTTATTCTTCTTGGCGACATAATGTGCTTCTGTTGGTTCTTCATCTTTGCACACAACCCATGCTTCACCAATTTGCTGAATGAATTTCTTTTCTTTCAATGTATTCAAACAATTGTTCAATGTTGATACCTTGACCTTGATTACCTTAGAAAGCGTTTGAGCATCAGCCGCACCGAGCGTTTTAATTTCACGATACACCGTTTGAAGCATTGGTGATAAATCAAGACCCAAATCGTGAATATCAAAGTGTTGCGTCAAAGTACGCAACGATTCCAACATGAGATTGTATGCTTCGTGAATATCCTCATTGGTGACCTCGCTATGTCCGTTAATGCGTGAAAACGCCCTGCACAGATTAACAAACTCCGCCCATTTCCTATTGTCGGGCATACCGCGAGCGTGAAATATGTCTTGAAACTCCGACTTTGCTTTCAATGAATCATATACGGACTTGATTAAGCCATATGAATCCATAAGAGGGATGTCTTGATGGCTCATATAGCGAAGGTATTCTTTGAAAAATCGTTGCCACATAATCAATTCATCATTGGCTTTCTTGTTTTTGTTGCCCTCTTCCATGTTGCGAACAATGATTTCTTCAACGGCTGATGTTTTATCATCGGGATTCAATTTCAATTGTGTGAATATGAGCGTTAAACGCGAAACGATTTGCGGTGTATAGCGACCAAAAGCCTCCATCATTTCTCGCTTGGAATCACCTTCTTCGTAATGGTGTGGCGGGTTTCCGAGCATCAATATGTTCAAACAAGTGGGTTTGCTAATGTCAAGTTTTCCTTTTGTCAATTTGACATATCCATTTGCCATAGCACCCAACAATTCTCCAAACACCGTGTCCTTCCACAATTGAAACTCGGATATAGCGATACGCTCATGGTTCATTTTCGGCATCAAGCCAACATCAACACTTGACAAATCATCGGAGGACATAGCACCAAACATACCGGGTATCGTTGTCATTTGACCCGAAGAAGCCACCCCACAAGGAACAAGAGGTTGAATCACTTTTTCAACGAGTGTGTCTTTACCTTCACCATGAGATGTGATGATACCGACATGAATCATTTCGTGCTTGTGGAGGGGATTCAATGAAAACAACATGATTGCTTTCTTGATATAGGTCGGTGCGAAGAATTTCTTCCATAGAGTTTCACACATCACTTCAAGAGGTGTTATGTTGCTTTGAGCGCATTTGCTCAAGAAGGTCTTGATTTGCTTATCCTGTAATTGGGAGTGCTTATTGTTTTCATCTAATTCAAGTCGTTCAACGATGAACAGACGCTTTGATTTGTAATTGCGGAATTGTCCGATAATCAAAATGCGGTTTCCTTCTCTTTGACTCGTTGTAATAGCGGTAAGTGCTTCTTTGATGGCTTGATTGTCGTCAAGACCGCCCAACAATGTTGATTCGGGCGCATTATGAATTGCACAAGGTATCGTATGTTTTCCATCGGACAAAAGAAACTCAATAATTACTGAATCATTGGGTTCATCGTCTTGAGGATTCTTTTTGCCTTTGCCTTTACCGTCTTTTTTGACAGTCATAGGACTGATATTGACCTTGATTACAAAACCCGAACCTTCACACTCTTCGGCTGATATGGTTGAAAGGAATGCTTCTTCAAGGCTTGTGATGCCTTCTTCAAAGTTATTGACTTGCTTAGAAACCCAATCCGACATTCGTTTGGGAATCTTCACCACCATATAACCACATCAAAAGACAACCACTATATGTGCATTCCGAAAACCGATTGAATCTCATCGTATCAACTCCATGAACCCCATTCGTGAACCTCGCAAGGAAATGTGGGATATGCTTTTTGATTGCTAAAGGCTACGCTGATTTAAGCAAAGCGCAAACGATAACTTCATACCCGAAATGTCCTCACCGAGAGGAAGTGGCAGGGCTTATGAACGAAGGCGAGAATGTTCACAAACAGACCTGTGCGTTAAGCAAAGGCAAGCCAAAAGCCCCACCACCTCCAAAAAGAGGTAAAATGAATGGGATAATCGGATGCTCAAAGGTGCTGAACAATTCACTCGTCGGTTTGGGGTTCTCCCCATTGGTCGTCGGGAACGGCAGGAACATCAACAGATTCACCATTGTTGATAACTTCAATGGTAAGTTTGTTGTATTCATTTCCATTCTTGGAAACCTTCTTGTGGCGAACAAATTGAACCTCAAGCGGGAAGTCAAGACCTTTTTCTGCGGAAACATCAATGGTTCTTTTCAAGTGTTCCTGCTCGTATTGGTTGGAAACCCACCATGTAAAGCGTCGGCCATCATCAAGGCGAGCAATTTCAACTGCGGTGGATGGGCCGTAGCCCTTTTGGGAAGGAATGTCATAGTTTGGTGTGCGAACAATCGCAAAGCCTTGGTAAAGTGTTCCCGATTCTGCTATAAAGCGGTCTGTAACCACATAGCGTCGTGGGGTATCAGCGACTTGAGCCTCAAGTCTGCTGATGAAAGCCTCGGCTTCATCGGTCAATGGTGTTGGCGGTGTGTTCTCAATCTCTTTTTCGTTTGGCAATTTCTCATCTCCATGTTGTCTTTGCGACAATATCCCGTTGGGACAAGTAGTATATGAATAAATCGGTGAATGCAAAAAACGGGTTATTTCATATAGTGTTGCACACACCCCCTATTATGCCTCGCAACCCCCTTGAGCCAAGCATTTTGAAGCAAGCCAATGCTCTTGTTGCACACGCACATACTATACTAGAGGTTGCACCAAACCGTTTGCACCACGCTATACAAGACATTATCAACACGCTTGAATCCTATATACAAAGTGATGATGAAGATTGGCCTTCATATAGACAGAATGTGCCATGGGAATATGTGTATTCCGAGTTTTCCTCGCGCTTACAATTGTGGAGAGATAATAGGGTTGTGTCTTTTCAAAACGATGATACCCCTAAAGCATCAATGGCTGAAAGGGCTACGGCTACGCTTGCCGATGGCGGTTTTGAATCATCAGTCATTGAAGGAGATATAGGAATCCATGTTGCTGAAAATGCAAATGAAGCGATTGCATACATTGATACGCACTTTCTCGGACACCCATATTCAGCCATCATCGGTATTGATGATTCAGTCGTTTTCACCATTTTAGATTCCACCCATTATCCATCAAACAAATATAGTAGCACCGAATATGGTACAATGATGTTGAGTGTTGAAGAATTGCATGATACGATTATTGAAGTCGCATCAGCCAATGAACAATATGCTGAACATTTGAAAAGTATCGTTGGAAGTGAGTGAAATGGAAAAGTCCGAATTGATTGAACGCATCACTAATGGGTCAATGTTTGACGAAACGGACTTAGAAGATATGAACGAAGAAGAATTGCTTGACCTATATGAGAGTCTTGATATTCAAGAAAAGGTCAAAAATCCTTCCTTTGAAATATATCATTCCGATGAAGAAGAAGGATTCGGTGGCATGGGCTTTGGCGGTATGGGATTTGGAGATTCCACCCCCCCTTCAACCGCTTCCACACCTTCTGCAAATCCTGTTCCTCCTGCGACCACATCTCCAACACCACAACCCGCAACCACACCCCCAACTCCTGCAAACCCCCCTACAAATAAATATGCTAACAAAAAAACCGTTCCTGCAAAGAAAGCAACCTTGTTGCCTGTGGAGTTTTTGAAGAAAGTCCAAGAAGCGGCCAACGACTTAGACCAAGAATTGAGGGCTTTGGGTATTATCGGGGCTACACTTACGAAATTTGAAAGTATTGAGCCTTGCCCTCCTTGCCACCTATATGTTCCACCAAAAGAAGATGAGGAAACAGGTATTTGTATTTACCAATGTGCTGATGATGAGGTCTGTGTAAATGGGGAATGTGTTCCTCCCGATGAGCGTGACCCTCCTTGTAAAGACACCATGCGATTTGGAATTGACAATCAAGGCGACAGAATGTGCCGTGTTGAGGCATTCAATGTTGTTTCAGCCAACGATACATCCGATGATGGGTTTTCGTGGAGTATTGAAGGACAGGCAGGAATACAATACAGTTATGTTGTTATTGACCGTAGCCAACCAACGAATACAGGGTTGAAACCGAAACCAACATCTGCCGAAGTGAAATCAAACACCATGACACAAAATTACACCGCAGGTTCAGCACAACCAAAGCCGAGATTGTTTGAAGGCCACTTGGTTCAAGGAATGGGATATAGAATTCCAAATGTTTCGGCTGAAAGTGAGCCTATTGAAGTGATTGTTTCCGATTCCCCAACAGGGATGCCAAAACCAACAGATTTCTCCTTTTACACCGATAGTGCCGACAATTTGTATCTTGAATGCAACGACTTGGTGGCGGGTCAAGGATATGATGGAACATTCATTGTCAAAATTCAATACAAAAACCTTCACGCACCAAATAGCACATATGACAAATCCAACCTCTATAAAGAAAAAATGACTTTCAACGATTTGAAAGCAAAAGCCCAAGCAAACCCGCAATTTTTACCTTCTATGCCTTCGTTGGATAGTGTAGCGCAACAATCAGCCGACTATATTCTCAATTTCAAAGGATATACGATGGATAGCCCTATCGGTGAAGTCGTTGAAGATGCTGACACATGGTTGAATGCTTTCGTCTGTAAAGGAATACCAAAAATGACAGGTGAGGTTTTACCTGCGGAAATGTATGTCAATACAAATGCAGGTGCTTGTCGTCATAGAGCGTTTTTGGCCTTTTTAATGTTCAACAGGCTTGGTTTGCCGACAAGGTTTTGCACTTCAAGTTGCCACGCATGGCCCGAAATTTTTGATTTCACATCTCGTATGTGGGTTCAAATTGATTTAGGTGGTTGCGGTGGTGATGAACCCGAACCTTGCGGTGCTTGCACAAGACCGAATCCGAAATATGGTGTTCTTCCCGATGAACCCGAATGTTTGCCTGTTGAATGCCCCGAAAATTATTATTGTGATGATTTCTATGGGAAATGTGTTCCCGATTGTGCGGCATTGTTCCCCGATGGAAACCATCACTACAACCCACGAACAGACCGATGCGAAGAATGCACCGATGGTAAAACATGGAATCCAATTACCGAAATGTGTGAATGCCCCGAATGCCCCGAAGGATATGAAAAGAACTCCGAAGGCAAATGTGCAACCATAAATGAAGAGGGTGAAGAAGAAATCAGCGAAGAAGCCCCTCTCGGCATATACACAGACTTTGATACGGGTCTTTGTTTGCCTATTCCAAATTGTGATGAAGAAAGAGTCGGCACAATTTTCAACCCAATAACAGGTCAATGCGAGTGTCCTATGGGGCCAAATCCTCTTGACCCCGAAGCCCCGTTGATTCCTTATGTTTGGGATGATAATGCAGGGGCTTGTATGCCCGATGTGTCAAAGATGTGTCCCGAAGGCCAATGGTGGGATAATCTCGTTGGTCGTTGCAGACCCATTCCCGACACTCCAAACCCAAGACCTTTGCCAAACCCGACAGAACCCGAAGTTATTGAAGATGTTATCGTGGAAGAAGGTCGTGTACGAGAAGCATTGAAAGGATTCCTCAACCCTAAAACGGGTGAAATCATAGACCAAGCCGATGCAAAGCGAGCAGGTCAAACAGAAGAAAGTTTAGCGAAACAAGGATATACCCAAAAGTGGGAAACCATTCGTGTTGCGAAAGGTGGTATGCCAACCGTTAATATCAGCGAAACCCTTGTCGGAATCAGTCAATGGGTTCAAGCCCACGATTTAGACGCTGAAAAGGTTGAAACACTTACAGGTTGGTCAAGAGGCAACCCTGTGAACCGACTCATATACAAGCAAATTGACGACTCATATGACTTTAACAAATGGGCGGATAGTTGGGAGAAAGAACTTTCAAAGAGATTCCCGACAGGGCGATTCACGGTCAATAAGACTCCAAACAAAATGGAGATTGTGGATTCCTTAGCGGTGTGAGCATTCAAATAGTCGTATCACCAAAAAAGGTCATGGATGATTGGCTTCAAGAGTGGAAAAAATTTGATGAATCGGCCATAGAGGAAATCAAATCACACAACGACGACACCCATTTGGAACGCGAATGGATGTCTTATGTGTATGAAAAAAATGGCCGCTACTATATTGGTCGTGCTTCTCAAGGAGAAGAAAGCAAAATTGAAATTATTCCTGCGGAAAAAACCGCAGTTGATACGCTCACAAAAGGCTTGACGAAAAATCAAAGACGATGGACTATTCACGGACACCCTTTGAAAGATGGAAAAATATACAATGGCCGTCAATACTTTTCTTCAACGGATTTGATAGACGAGTTCATTGAAGTGCGTGATAGTGGAAAAAACGGTGGCCGTTCAAGAATCGTTCAATTTGTGGTTTATCCACATCAACAAAATGAGGGAGATGAAAATGTCATTCACAATCGCGTACGAATCCTTGTTTTCCCCGATTCCGAAACAATTGTTCGCGCTATGAAACAATCAAACCCTCAAGCAGACCCCTACGCAATAACAAAAGAAACAGGTCAAAACAAGGTTGGTGCTGATGGCAACACCGAAATGAATGACCTCAAAATTGATTGGTTCAAATTTCAAGAGGCTTTGGGTCAAACAGGCCATATGGGAATTATTGACATTGAAGGAAGTCCAACGAAGAATATGAGAGCCGAAACAATGGCAACAGGTAATAAAACCCTCAAGAAGTTTGGTTTGAGTGCAATTGTAATCGGTGCTTTAGTCTATTTCTTCAATCGGAATTGAATATAGCCTCAACTAACAACTCTAATTCTTCACGGTTGTTGTTTTCTAAAACGAAATGAAACATTCCGTCATTCATATGGTCAAGAGATGTTTCTGATTCTTCATTTCTGTTTTCCCAATGACTCTCCCAATCATTCCCATATGTTCCCTTCAAGCGTTTTTTCTGTTCGTTTTCGCTGATATGAAGGCGGATAACAGTCCAACCTTTTGAAATCATGCTATCTAATTCGTTTGGAAATCTTACATCATCACATATGGGTATTTTATTTTGAGCAATCAAGGCATCGGCTTTCGCATGAAGTAAATCAACCCAAACTTCGGCTTTGATTGTCCTAAACCTTTGTCCGATTTGTTGCAGAAGCCAACGGTCTTTTTCTTCTTTAGGCATCAAAAAATAATTTGTCGCCACTTCCTTGACGGGGTCACCTAAAGATACACGCTCATATGAGGGTTCTTTACTTTGAATCATTTTGAGCAGGGTTGTTTTGCCCGAACACATTTTTCCGCTAATCGCTATTGGTCGCATATGTTTCACCTTCATGGTCGGCTTCAAACATCACTACATAATCATGTCGTTCCATTGACAATTTACGAAAAAACTTTGAGGTATGCCAAGTCCAAGGCTTGTCCTTGAACATTTCTTTTAGGCGGTATAAATATGGTTCGCTATCTTCTTTGACTTCAATCAATTTGTTATGGGATATGCGAGTGGCGATTCGCATTGAAGTCAAATCAACCCTATGGTCTTTCAATTTCATCCGAAGCATATCAGCACTCGCCCAATCGTCAATTTCCGCCAAAGCATTACAAATAGACCAAAAATACCTATCCATCCTCACTTTGAGTGAACAACTTTGCGAACAAAATTGGTGTCTATCATTGAATCTTCCTTTCAAGGTTTCATAATCTTTCTTACAGTATGAGCAAGTCAATTTCATGGTTGCTTTTTTTGTCTGTGCCTTACCCATACAAATTTTATCGCAATACATCTTTTTTGTTTTGCCTTCTTCGGCTTCAATATCATTCAACGGCTTTTCACAATAACCACATTTATGTTGTATATGGGACTTTGTGGATTCGGCCATATGTTATCCTTTGGACAAGGAGACTATATGTTTTTCAATTTGTGGACAAAGGTACGCAACCCTTCTGTATCTCCATGTTTCAAACAAGGATTTCCTCTTGTTGTCATTGAAAATGAAGTCAATTCAGCGAATCTCCATTTGTCTTCCTTTTCACCCATAAGACGGATAGCATAAACCACTTCCACACCTTTTGAATCAAGCAATTCGTGATATTTTTCATATTGTTGCTTATTTTTTTTGCTCAAATAGAACGGCCATGTTGTTATTGATTTAACTTCAAATAAAACCGCACTTGGCTTGAGAACATTATCACTTGCTTTGAACATGATAACATCAATTCCATATGAGTGCGTTCCTCTTTGTCCAAACCATTCATCACCTAATTCTTCACAAAGGACTTTCACCAATTCATTTTCAAAGCGACTTCTCGCGTTGTGAAAACCCATATCTTAACAAGACTGTTTTCCTATTTATGTTGAGGCATTTTCCATTTCGGTTGAAACCTTGTTGCCAATATCCATAGCCTCACGAATATAGGGTGGAATCAATCTTGATATTTTCCGTGTTCTATACCAATGTTGGAAATGAGCATCAATGACATAGACATGACCCCAATCATCCTTTGAACGCATAGCACGACCATACATTTGAAGCAACATACGGACTGTATATGTTTGATACCACACTTCGCTCTCTTTCATTCGCAAACGCACTTTCGTATCGGCAAGCGATAAGAACGGCAATTTAACAACAATAACGAAATGAATGTTTTCGTTGTCATATCCTTGATTTGCATATGTTGAAACAAGAATTCCGTTGCCCGATGGCTTATTGAATCCCGATAACACTTCTTCTCGCTCTTTGGGTTCTTTTGTGTGTTGCACAAGGCGTGTAGCGATTTCGGGGTGATTATCCATTAACGAATTGACGAGTAGTGATTCTATCGTATCGGTATATGGCAATATCAGCCCTTTGTGCTTTGGGTAATTAGATGCGATTCGTGCGATAGCATCTGCGGCTTTGTCAATATCCTTTGGGCGAACACCGTTGAATTTCTTATCAAAGACCATCAAGCCCCCTTTAACACCTGTCAAGAAAGGTCGTGATTTTGCAGGGAATGAAGAATTAGAAACCCGAATGATAGCAGTTCTGTTTTTCTTCAACCCTAATTCCTCCATGAATACATCGGGTGAAATAATTGTTCCCGACATGAAAATGCGTTGTTGCCCCAATTCTAAGAACAACTCTTTGGCTTGTTCTGCTATGGATAGCGGTTCAAAGCGAATGACATTTCGCATTTCATCATCGTCAAATTGATACACCCAACCCTTCCAGTTGCGTTGTAATTCTCCCATAAGCAAAAGGCAACGAGTGTGGAAATCCTTTGCATCTCCCAATTCTTCTTTTTTGTAATCGTTGGCTTTGATTTTGTTTTCAATTTTACCGACGATTTTTCGGAGATAAAGCAAAAATTGGATAATGTCTTTATGTCGCTTTTCCATCGGTGTATCGGGCTTCATGGACTTGATTTGTGGAAACGCCCATTCTTCTTTCGTTTTCTTGATTATATCTTTTGAGGCTTTCGCACCTGCAATTAAACGAACCAACCTTCGCATTGACAATCGCAAATCATAAAATGACTCCAATTGATTAACAAGTGTGTGGGCTTCGTCAACAATCAACATTGGCCGTGTTGGTAAAGGTGGCCGCCCATATAGGTGCATAGCCGTAAGGAATGTGGTGTTGCCGACAAACCAACGATTTTTCAATGATTCAGCATATGCGTCATAATATCCACATGGACTTGTGATTTTTTCACCGTTCAATA
>MDTG01141142.1_pt1 | contig 15717 bp, 8 predicted proteins | sample 811421 | NCBI WGS metagenome assembly MDTG01 (sample SAMN05326645, study PRJNA326480) | marine metagenome | isolation source: seawater | place: Pacific Ocean: South East | collected 2011
AGAGTCTATGGAATTCTTCTTAGAACAGGGACGCCCTTCTAGAATTATTTCAAAACCAGAAAGTGATCCTCTCTTTGGAGTTGTTGTTCCTCGCCATGATGGCGCATTGCCAATTTATAGATCAGTGTTCAAGGTTTATAAGTCTAGAAAGCAGCACCCATTTTTAGAAGCATCTGGCGCACAGCAAATTATTTCAATGTCAGCAGATCCATCAGGGACTATTGATAGATTATATAATCGTCCACCTAGCGGAACAAATTACTTTGAAGCTGAATATTGTGGTACCACATTAGCTGAATTAGAATTCGATCCAGAATCATACGATTACCCACGTCCGCAACTAAATCCATATGCTGAGGTTGGTACTATTACAATGTATTCACAGCCAAATGCTTTCGGCCCACCCACAGCAGGAGGCGTTTCTGTTATATTTTCTGGTATAGATAGCGGCGATGATATTACAGCGCTGACTGGTGATGAAAACAATACTACATACATGATGTATGACTCTACTAATGGGTACAACGCCCCATTTACGCCACCATATTACGATGGTGAAGCATGGGCAATCTATACTTTTGAGCCAGACAGGGCAGGTAAGCATACACTAGATGAAATTATGGCTAAAACCGAAGTTGAGTTTTTAAGATATGAAGTCAATCATGAATCTGGCTCATTCGGCGATCGCGGTACTTTCGGCCCACAAGGATTTACCTTGAATGACAATGCAATGCAAGCTGACGCGTCATTTAACTTATTCAACAAAGCTATAGTGAATCCTATGAACGGAAACACCGTCCGCGTCCAATCCGGAGGTGGTGAAGGAACGTCCCAGCCAATGGCTCGCGGAAATGTGTGGGTAATTGAATCTAAATACGAGACTCCAATTCTTAACTTCGCGAAGTATCTCAACAGACAATATAATGCGGAGTTTGAGGCTGGAACAAATACAAATGACATACACACGTCCAAAATCAGCCTCAGTGGTACCCGCAACGAAGCAGATACCTTGAGTGCGATTAATCCTCATCTTGCCTCTGTGCACAAATTAACCGGCGTTCTTAATCCAATTGGAATGTGGCATCAATTTGGTGATTTTCCGAAAGAATCCGACGTCGGAGTGTTCATGCAAATAGATGATTTGCCGGATGATTACATTTCGCGAGGCACCGAAATGACAATTCCGAATCCGAAATATGTCACTGTTGTTCCGGATCTTGGATCGTGTGACGGCGCGAATGCCGGTGCAATGTACAACAAGAAAGAGAACTTAAGAGCCAACCTTCGTCCATATGTCGATCGCCAAATCAACAAAAGAAGATTAGTGGGCAATGGAGAATTTTCTGTAGAAGGCGGTGCAATGCAAGTATTGAACGCTGATGATGATATAATTTTGGATACTGAATTAAGGTATGAAGAATTACAAAGTCTTTTTGGGGTTACTTTGAATAGTACCTCCGACTTTACTGAAAACTTTAAGTTCTTCCATGTGTTCAGAGACACACACGCAACCAATGGAATGACTAAGAGAACATTAACTGTCGCAGGATCTTTTAACGACGGATCTGAAGGATCCCCCTTGGACTTCACCCAAAGCCCACTTAAAGTTTTTATTGATAACCAAGACAAATCTGCTGACTATAATGCTTCTTCTCTGAGCACGTTCAGAGGACATTGGGCAGCTTCATATTATAACTACGATCGTAACAACAACTATGCTCCTTTGATGATTGTCACAAGAAATCTTAAATCATTAAGCTATGATTTTGGAGAATACTCAGCCGGCTTCTGGGAAGAGTTCCTTAAAGACTTCTCAATTGGAATTGAGTACGGTAAGCAATCTTTAAGATTTGCAGACGCAGAAGAAGTGGACTGTATAGACTCTAGAGTGTCTGGACGTCCTGCAGTCTTCGCTCCTGCTTATGTGGCTAAGTTTGTTGATATGCAAAATGATGCACTGACGCCGGGAAGTCTATCAAAAATAAACATTGCTCAAGGAGGAATTGCTAAAATCTTAGAAACTACTCCAGTACGAACAGTCGTAAGTGCTGCCACTACGGTAATATCTGCAGAAGCCAAGATAGTAAATGCTGCTATCAAAAAAGCCAAAAAAGTTACGACAGCTTTTAAAGCAATCAGAAGCAGTAGAAAATTCAGATTAATTCCACCATGCCCACCTGTACCCGGCCCACCAGCAAATCAAGCAGCAGTTGGAGGCTTATCCGCAGGGGCAGCTTTGTCAGGCGATCAATTATACAGTTTCCCAGAGCCTCAATTTGTTCGTGGCTCAATTCGATTTAATGCTGGAGATGCGATTAAAGCTAGTGTGTCTGATTTATTGAGTCGCGCAAATATTCGTCAAATGCCGCAGTACGCTCCGCAAAATGATTCTAATATCACTGGACAAGCTGCAACAATTAGATGGGGGCAATTTATGCCCAAGCAGCGCGATAGAAAGGCAGGCATTAGATCGCTAGCGGATCTTGTTGGGTTTGAAAGAGAGCCGGTAAAAATGGGTATCCCTGCGAAAAAGAGAACTATTAGCGAAGCAATCGTCGCGATACCTTATATTGTGAAGAGAGGTTCAAGCGGATTTTTGAAATTAGATGAATATGATGTCAACAAGTGGATGTTTGAAAATGGAATTATATCTGAAGATAGAACAGAATTGCCTGACGGCGCCTCGATTTCTCAAGAACAGCATGACTCAAGAACTGATCCAATTGATCTAGATGCCGCAATAATCGATCAAATTGATAAAATGCAGAAATATGTCTTCCCACCACATTTGGATTTTATCAATTATGATGTTGCTCCGGTACCAATGTACATATTTGAATATAGATTGAAACTAAACAGGGATGATTTGGTGCACATGTGGCAAGGTGTCTTGACAGAAAATGTGAAGCGAGTCAGCTTTGATACCAAATCTGTTTCTCATGCCTTAACTGAAGAAAGTCTTTTAGGGGCTATCAAAAAAGCAGATCAAAATATGATAGGATTAAAGGATATTAAATGGAGAGTGTTCAAGGTGAAGCAAAAAGCTTCAAATAATTATGATTTCAAAATGGCTATAGATATGCTGGAATTAGGCTATGTACCTCGCTTTGAAGAAGGCGAAACACCGAACCGCCCTTCTTTTGGGTACAACTGGCCATATGACTTTTGCTCAATTGTGGAAAACGCGCAAATAAGAGTAGATATTCAGCTCCATCGCCCAATAGAAAACAATGTTGTCGTTCCGGGAACAGGCGGTGACGGCGGCGATGAGGCAGACTCCTACTTAGGATTAGGCGTAGCTGAATCTGGTATATTAGACTCGCCGATTGATATAGGCGTTACTGGTGGCTCTAATGCATCCGCAAATCTTGCAGACGCTACTGCAACTGTAGCATCAGGACTTGATGTCGGCACTCCTTCCGTTGCAGACTCTATATTGGGCTCTGGTACCACAGCAGACTCTTGTGTGTTAGCTGGTACCGAAATACTTACAGAAAGAGGTGTAGTGCCAGTTGAGTCGATTACAGAAGCTGATCGAGTGCTGTCGTATGATTTTGACACTAAGCAATTAGATTACTATAGTGTAATGAGTATTATGACTCCTAGAATACGACAAAAGTGGGCACTAGTTAAAACCTCATTAGGACACGAACTCAGATGTACTGAGGAACACCCTCTATATACTTTGGCGACAGACAACAACGAAATGCCTGTAAATCAATCTGTGGTTGGCGACAGAGTTTATGTTTATGAAGACGGCGCCATATTAGAAGATAAAATTATTTCAATTGAATTTGTTGACGAAGAAGTGATGGTTTACAACTTCGAAGTTGGTGATGTGCATAGTTATTTAAGTAACAATATATTATCTCACAACAAACAAACCGGTACCACCGGCGGCACAATAGACACAGACGGAGACACCCCTACATCTACAACTGTTGGCGAGTCTACTAGAGAGGTGAGAACAGTTACAACAACAACTGTTGGCGGTACCGGCGGTGGAAGTTCCTCCGGTGGAAGCTACTAAGGAGTATATGATATGACATTTTTTAATAAAAAAGAAGAAATTCTAGAAGTAAAATTAACTTCATATGGAAAACAAAAGCTAGCTGCCGGCAGTTTTAAGCCCACATATTATGCTTTTTTCGATGATGATATACTCTATGATGCTGCCAGAGCCGGCATCACTGAAGATAATAATAATACTGAACCGAGAATTCAAGAAAACACTCCATCTTTGAGAGTACAAACCAGTTTTACTGATTTAGAGCAAAGAGTAATGCGACAAACTCACGAACTCGGCCCAGATGGTATCTTTCATGAATCAAATGTTATGGATTTAAACACCGATCCATCTGTTTTCAAGGATTACGATGGATTAAGAAACGTTTTGCCTTTGGGCAATTCTCAATTATCCAACCAATATATCGCTGCTTGGCGCCTTGAATTTTTAGAAAGTAATTTCAAAAACTTCAGATCAACAACTTTAGATCCGGATATAACTTGCACAAGTCCCTTTAGGTGCCAACAGCCAATACTGAACATACCACAGATCAATGTTGATTTGAAAGTACAGCCGTATTTGGTAGAAAAAGATTTTATAGGCTTGGTAGATCCAATAACCGGTAGGTATGCTGAAGTTTCTTCTCATAATGATTTTTTGAGAATTTTAAATGACTATATTTTATTAGATGTTCAAGAATTAAATGTTGATTTGTTAAATGATTCCTTTAGTTTGGAAGTGTATGAGGTTATAACAGATCCGGAGACTGAGGAAGAAACATTAGAATCAAAAATGTTTGTAAAAGAGATAGAAAAGATTATAGATGGAATCATGCTCGATCAAGAAGAAATCGATGCACAAATGATTAATGCTGAAGTCGATACTCGATTTGCAGAATATTATTTTAATATTTCCATGGACGACAATATAGATAACAAAACCAAGTTCGAAAAGATAGTGGCTAGAGAAATGAAAGGAAACATATTTGACAACAATGTTGGATATGAAGAATACTCACAAACTCCGGGCTCTGAACTATATACTTCTGATAATGACGGAGGCGAATGCTAATGGCGAAATGTACCTTAGATGACATGACTCCCAGTTACCAGTGTTCACGGGTTGTTTTAAATCCAGTACAGGAATTAGATTTAAACGGCGATCAAACTGGGAATATTGATTATGGGAAATATAGAGTTGCTATGCATGTTGAAGTTTATGACACAATAGACGATCATTCTGAAGGCATAGCAGATTATTTGTTAAGTAATGGAATAGAATACTATGTCAAATGTTATATGGTGTACAGCAGAGACACCGCCGTAAAAGATTTGATGAATTTCTTACAGAGTCACCAAAGTGGTTATCGCGAGATCCTTGGGCAATCTGCAGAATATGGCTATAATGATGGACATAAATCATATCTTTTTCATGGCGCCACAAAAGCTGCAGCCACAAATTCTCACGCACCCGCATCTAACGGATCCGTCGGAGTTATGTGGACTGCTTTATCAAGCGCCCAACAACTTAATTTCGTCGAAAAAATGAACTCAGTTTCATATAGCTCTTTTGCCAGCACCAATCCTTTCAGCGATGTCACCGAGACTGCTGAATATGATCTACATACACATTTAGATACCTTGACTGTATCAATTTTATCAACCCTAGATCAAATGCTGGGCGATACCCAATTTATGGTTACTAGTAGCTTTAGGGGCAAATACATGTACCATATCATCAAATTAGCACAAAGTGAATATGAGTACTCGTGGGAATTTATGAACGAATTTCAAGCCTATTCGGGCATGCTGATCGAAGATTTACTAACACAAGATGAAGATGGGAATCAATATTATTCTCTACCGTTACCTTTTCCTATATCCTTTGACAACGATATTTCCGTTGAAAATTGTTATGTACATACATTTTGCTTTTATGACATGCAGCAACATCTAGATATAGCATTCGGTATCACTGAGCCAATTCCTACAGAACCCGGCACAGAAAGGTGGAGCTACAGTACTGTAAATGAACTAGCCATATTATCCAATAAACGTCCTGCTTCTTCGAAAGTTGTAGATACTAGGTTAATAGAAAGAATTGAAGAGATTATAAGATCTGATTATACATCTCCATATGAAAGTAGCATTGATCAATTATCTCTTTTGAGTAGTGAATTTCGTCCGGCAAATAGTGGAATAATATCTAGATTATTTACCAGTTATGAGTTAGCTCCCAGAGGCACCTCTACTGATGACTATGACACATACACTGTAAACTATTTTTATATCAACTTTGCAAAGTACTTCATAAGAAAGTCAAAATTATCATTTATGTACGATATGGCAGACACATCGCCACATTTGAATCTAGATTCTTTTATAAATAACAACATCAATAACATTGTTAAAGACATATACATAACTCGTATTCGTGTTGACGCCGAAGAGCCACCCGTGAGAATCAAACAAGGGTTAGGTGATATTCAGAGAATGTCTACAATCGTCGATGGCGGCTACATGTACATGTTTTATGATAATGAAATGACAAAGCTCACAGATGGAGAATATGTATATAAAATAAATATAACTTTTCAAGATATGATGTTTAGAGCAGTGCGAGTCGCCACAATGCAAGTACAGAGAACGATAGCTCTTTTAGATGAAGCTATCAGATATATCCACAATCACCCTAGTGAATATAATGAACTGCGCGACTCAATCACAGAGAGAGGCAGAATGGAAATTATGAATATTTTGTCGCCGTCAGATCCGAACGAGCCGTTTATGATTGGCGTAGCTGCATCAGATTATATGCTGCGTACTTTTTCTGGATTAACATTTCTAGACATAGGACTCCTTCACCTAGATGAAGAATATGTTAACAATATGGAATTATCAACAATATATGATTCCTTAGTTACAGATGTTATCGATGCCGGCGGAGTAATTTATCAAAATACTGGTGCACCAGATTGGCCGCTAACTCCCTTGGAAGATTATATATCCCCGACAAGTTTAACTGATGTCAACAAGATTAATAGAAGATATTTGGAAAATTACAACAGAATACTGCGAGATCTCGTCGCCGCCGCTCATAAATTTGTCGGTACCTATGTAGGCTCCCAAGAAATTGTCACAAATAATCATGCAAATGCATCTGGCGTAACAAAAACTGAATTTTTAGATTTCGATTTGACGTGGAAGAATGATGTAGTTCACGCGGCAATGGATTTCAGAGCGATGTGCGAGATGACAAAAAGACAAAACAGCGGCACAGGGTACCATGCTTTTACGTCAGCACACCTCGATCAAGAATTTAGGAACGAATTGGAGAAGCATTCCGGCCCAACATCAGATGCCATATGGAACTCACACCCGCCCCTCCGAGGCATGAACTTTTTCACGCCATATACAATTGGAAAAAAAGTAATTGACTATAATGGGCTAGAAGATCATGCAGACTTGATATCAAAAATACGACTAATCGAAGCTAGTGTTCGTAAGCCGGGACACCTAAAACAACAGATTACTTCTCGATTATATGAACAGATAACTGGGGAATACGAAGATACTGTAGAAGAATTGAAAAATGATTCTGGGCTCTTTGAGTCACTGCTGCACGATCAAGGTACAACTATCACTAATAAAACGGCTCAAGCATGGGACACCCATGTCACAGTCGAAAGAACGAGATCTGAAGAATCTGTTTTTGGAATCGATCATGGCTCAAATGAGCCTGAAGATAAGTTCTCTCGTTCTGAGGAAGAACAGGAGGCTATAGACGAAGCCAATGAAAAACGCAATTTAATAAAAGAGGCATTGTTCAAAGAAAAGCAAAAAGTAGAACACTTAACTATGGACGTCTTGATAGATGTAAATGGACACCATTTATTAGATCGAAGAGATTTTACCCAAGGACTCAAGAGGACTATAAAGTTTAAAAGGTACGATGCCTTCGAAATAGTCAACAATGTCATAAATGCAGGAAAGCCACACCCAAGATTAGCTGATGCTTTGTTGTTGGACTATTATAGAAATTCTTACTCATCAACTATAGCCTTGAATCCGATAACAGTTTTAAGTTCTAGGTTTGTAGTAGATAACACTTTTTTGGTTTATTATTTGTCCGGCTTTGATGTAAATATGAATCCCATATGGGCTGAATTGTTGAGAGGTGATGTGCCGAATATCCTACCAACAGCCTCATCGTCCGGGCAAACTTATGTATTGTGCAAGCTAGAAAGATTTAGCGCCCAACATGGGTTTACCAATATTGGCATAGGATCCTCATCGGAATTGGAAATAATTGGCAAATATTTCTATTTAGTAGCAGGATAAGACTCAGGAGAGTATATGAATTATATAAGTATGAGAAGCCCGATGTTGCTTATGGATCCCATGGATGAAATGGGAGGATTTCCAGATGTCCAAACGAGATATATGGTGCCATATGAAAGAAATGATGAATATTTAAAATTGATCAACCAAGAAGATCCTAGAAAGCCAGAAACTTTGTTACAAACTGAATCCGGATTTTTATTGTATGCTGATATTGATTTTGAATATAACTATTATGCTCCGGCTTTTGAAAGCTTTACACGTTATGCATTCGCTTCGCATAACACCAGCTATACCGCGACAAATGGACAAGTTCGCCAAATACCCAATCTTAATTTGTTTTTACTTTCTGGAACCGCCATGGTAGAGAATAATACTAATTTTTATGATGTATATCAGGCAAACACATCTTTATACAACATCAATCAGGTACCCCCGACACATATAAACTGGCATGCCCATGGTATTCATGAAGTAATGCCAGAAGAATATATGAAGCAAGATCTTTTAAGTTTAGAATATTTTGAAAAGGTTGAAAGTTCATATAATCATTTGTATATGTGGAATAATGTCACAACGATTCACCCATCTCAGCATGCTTCTATTTTTATGGATAAATATGAATTTTTGAAGGACTTGCCGGGATATTCAAAGCCAGAATTTATAAACATGGAAGTGGCACAACACTACGCAGATTTACAAAATAAAAGAGAGATGTTCCCTTTCTTTGCAAAGTTTAAGCTTTGTGGAGTCCAAAAGAATACTTTTTGCGATCTTTTGGAAAACGTAGATCTGGTTGAAGAATTTATAGATTATTTAGTAATGCACCGAGATGAAGGCAAGATGCTCGATATAGATTATACCTATAACTTATACAACAAAGATACTGGCATTTATGAACAAGATGATTTCATATCTAGGATACATGTATATTCTGCAGAAGGATTTAAAGCACATCTCAGTCATGGGATCAACAATACACTTACATGGAGTTCAAATCAAACTACATGCAGTTTTTTTGAATCTTTTATAAATTCTCAACTATTTGGCTCCACTTTGGATCAGTGGCTAAGTTCTGCGACACCAGAAGAGTCAATGCCTGTCGCTTTTAGACTAGAAAAATATGACGCAACGACACAGGCATACTCAGTTCCCCATGAACTCATAAGTACACATTACTTTTATAATTATACTGATTTACTTGAATTCAAATATCATGATAGCGTGGTTGCCTTCGACGGAAGATTTAAATACAACTTGAGAGTTATTAATCTTTATGTGCACCAAAGAGCCAGCGGAACAAAAACTCTGCTTTTTATAGAAGAGCCATATTACCAAGAAACTATTCATATATTAGATTCGCCCCCTGTAGCTCCTGATGTTGAATTATTAACTTATAGAGGCGTTTCCGATAGAAATTTGATATTAATAAATCAAATGATCGACAAAGAAGCTTTGGTGCCAATCGAAATAAACCCTTCAGATCGTGAAAGTTTTGATCGACAATATGACGCGCAAGATATTGAACGCCCGAATCCTATTATTTTTGAAAGTGATAGCCCAACCGATTTTGAAATTTTCAAACTAATGGAGAAGCCGACGTCATATGCAGATTTTGTAAAAGGCGAGTATAAGCACTTATACACTGATGGCGCAAATTCTATTGGTTATGAAGATAAAATCGTGCCAAATAAATATTATTACTATATATTTAGGGCGCAAGATGCCCATGGATATGTATCGAACCCAAGCCCTGTGTATGAGTTTGTGCTAATAAAAGAAGGAGAAACGATGTACCCTAAGATTAGGATAGTGGATTTCAAAAAACCTGAACCCCCTACCCAAAAATCTAAATCTTTTAAAAGATATCTGAAGATTGGATTTTCTCCTAGACAATATACGTCTCCTTATACTACTGATATGGAAAACCCCAATCACCCATCATATGATCCTTCATTCGATCCTAACTTAACAGAACCGGTTATTGGAATTTCAGATGATAATATTATTGGCTCCGACAGAGTATTCAAGTTTAGAATTCGCAGCAAAAACACAGGGAAACTAATAGATATTAATGTAACATTCAAAAAGAATAACCTTATTCGTGAATAAATGATATTAATTTACTATTTAAGATGAAACACTATTTATATAAATGAGGAAACAAATATGGCTTTTTTAGATAATTCTGGCGATATCATTCTGGATGCTGTTTTAACAGATACCGGAAGAAAAAGATTAGCTAGAGGTGACGGCAGCTTTAACGTTGCAAAATTCGCTTTAGGCGATGATGAGATTAATTACGGATTATATGACAAGATGCACCCTAGTGGCACCGCATACTATGATATTAACATTTTACAAACTCCAGTATTAGAAGCTTTTACAAACAATACTTCTACGATGAAGAGTAAATTGGTAACAATATCTAGAACAAACTTGCTTTATATGCCAGTGCTCAAAACAGCCACATCTTCTGGGCTGCAAGGAGTTGCCGGAATTCCCAAATCCCCCTCACCCACATCTGGAGGCACTTACATGATTGCAACTACCACCGCTTCCGCCACTGCTCTTGGCTCTTCTGCGTTTATCAACGGCGCCAACCCATCGTCAAACCAATATCAAGTTGCCATTGATCAGGGTATCGACAATTCTAATAGGCCAGCAACAGTCCCGATCGACGCCGATTTAAAAGAGACTCAATATATTGTACACATGGACAACCGCCTAGGCACATTAACACACCCACAAAACGGCACCGCTGCGTCTTACTCTTTCTTAGACGATGACAATATAGCAACTTATTACTTTACAACCTCTGCTACAACCGGAGCAAACAATGGATTTGCTGTCAACATAGGCTTGCATGATCCGAACACCGTTCCAGATCTTGGCAATTGGACATCGCTCGCAGGAGCCACAGGCTCTAGATTAGGCTTTGCAATTAAAGCATCTGCTAACCTTGCAGATAGTGATTTCTTATTTGATCAAATCGGCTTAAGTTCAAATTTTTCTACGACTGGTGGAGATTACAGAGCAGTCGATAGTATAATCAAAATCATGGGCGGTACAACTGGATATTCAGTTGAAATCCCAATTAGATATCTTAAGAAAGTATAACATAATAAAGGAATGGAATAAAACATGGCTACAACTTACAAATCTTTATCAACCAACGATATTGTTACAACTAAAACTTTGCTTCACGAAGCTATACCTATTACGGGAACAATTGTTAGTGGTACTTACAAGACAGGCGACAATGAGCATAATATTAAAAACTATACTCACGCAATGTTTCAATCTGTGTACGACTACCCTTATTTGAGTTCTTCGGCTAATCATATTTTTGATATCAGTGCCGGTGTACACTCAACATCTTTTGTGATCACTGCTTCTAATGGTACTGGTGGATACGCTGCCAGTGGCAGAACAGGACTTCATCAGGGACTGAAAAAGCAAAACATATACAATCAAATGGCTCAAGTTCTTATGGGATATGATTCTAATAATAATATTAGACTTTTTGATGCTGACGGAGATCTCAACGACGGCGGAACAAAAATAAAAGAAGCAATATTTATTAATTTTTCAAGATTAGTTACAAAAGATGAGATCAAAAAAGGATCTTTTGAAATGCAATTTGGAGTAGCTAAACTTTTTACCCCCACACATGCCAATTCGAGTTCTTTTAGTAGTGGTACTCTGAATAACGGACTAATCAAAGTCTACGACAAAAATGCTCAAAATGATTATCGCGTAAACTCTCCCGCAGGAGACTATGGAATTCTGTATGCATCTTCTTCGAACGCTGCAACTTTAACCAACAATGATAATGCAAATTCTGCAGTTGGATTGGTATATTACCAAGCAGGCATTGCCGTGCTTGATGCAGGACTCTTTCACAATTCCGCCGGCATTTCCGGATCCGGCGATGCAGGAAATACTCCTGATAATGCATTATCTAGAGGACTTTTGAAATCCGCATGGCTCGATCCATATATGAATGCTTCCGGAACCGCAAATGCAAGAGAGATGGGTGGAGTCATGGTGTCGGCATCCATCCCAGATATCGCAACAGCCGTCAGGCATAGAATGTACAACATACAATTCAATAATACGACTGAATTAAATTCAACAGTATATTTCTGTAGAGCGCACCATAACGAGTTTAATTATTCTACAAACCCAACTTATCTTTCTGGCTCAAAACTGGTTGTTAAAAATGACGCTTCCAACACGCCTGTGAGTTATATAACAACTGTTGGGCTATATTCCGCAGATAATGAATTGCTGGCAGTAGCAAAGGTATCGGAGCCGTTAAAGAAAGATCCGAGTAATGAATTAACGTTGAGAGTTAGATTAGACTACTAGTTATAGTATGTCCACCAATCAATTAAAGTTTGAAATGTTAATTAAAAAATTGTCTTACACTAAATCAGACTTAGAGTTCCACCGTGCCGAACATCAAAAAAGAAGAGAAATATTCAACAAAGATATAGCCGCATATATCGAAGATTCAGAATATATGTATTCTGAGGCAAAGGCTGAAAAAAACTTTGTATACCCATATAAAACAGAGCGCGCAGTTGAAGTGCCAGATTTAGAAAAACAAACAAAAGAAATATTTAAAAAAGTAGCAAAAGTTACTCACCCGGATGTATCAAAAGATATCATCAGCGAAAAAAGGTTTATGAACGCCAGAGAGGCTTTGGAAGAAAAGGACTGGTTCGCAATGTACGAAATAAGCGCAGAATTGGGATTAGAGATTCCAGATATATCCACCAAACACATAGAATGGCTACAGCAAGAAATTTTAATGATAGAGAGAATGATCAAAGGAATTGTAACGACATTCGAATGGGCATATTCAAATGAAGGGGCTAATAAACAACAACTATTGACTACTTATTGTATGCTAACCTGCAAACTAAAGGATGAATAAATATCCTTTTTGAACGTATAATAAAAAAACCATGAGTATTTATAAATTTAAAGAAGAAGATATCTTTGTCAATACATTGAGATTATACCCAAAGTATGAATTCACAATGTACTCCGGAACAATGTATATTAATAATCAGCAGCCAGATTCTGGCTCCTTCACTTCGGCTAGTTTAAACGTACCGTCTGGCTACATATCGTTATATGAAATGAATAACGATAAGTTGTCTGGCTCTAATAATTTTATATACCCATTTATAACCAAAAACGGTTCTTTACAATCTTTTGCGACTGTAAGTACACAACAATTTTCACAAGGATTTTCTCATGGAGATATAATTACTGGCTCATATCCCATGTCTTCCTCTTTGTATAGGAACTATTATTCTGCTTCTGCGCCAAGAAAACACATGGACGCACTTAGAAATACGATGAACCATTATCAAACTCTGTCTCAACATTATGAGTACTCTTCTTCTGTTGAACACAATTATTCCACAAAAGAAGTAAATTTGATTAGCATTCCATCGATATTTTATGGCAAATCAATCAAGAAAGGCACAGTAGATCTTAGGTTTTATGTTACCGGCACACTTGTTGGACAACTAGTCGATAAAAATAGAAATGGAGAATTGATACAACAAAATGGCGACATCGCCAGCAACGATGGAAAAGTCGCAGGAGTGGTGTTGTACAATGAAGGGTTTGTTGTGCTGACTGGTAGTTGGAATCTACACGCTGATCAAGCAGATTTGATTGACAACGATACTAGTCTAAAACGCCCAGCATGGGTTTACTGGGGCTCTGGAATCACTGGACAGTCCGGCACCGTGACTGGTTCGCACACTAGTATTTCTTTTCAAGGTGATAGTACAATACCTACAATAACGATGTACGCTCATGCTCCGAAGGGAGAATTAAACCACTCTAATAACCCCACATTTATACAAAGCGGCTCTAATATAGTTCTCACTTCATCGTCCAATGTGGGTGGCACACTTTATGCTGAAAACGACACCGCAGTAATCAAGAACACTGTATACAGCCCTTATGATAACAACGAAGAGGCTTTCAAGAAAAATACATATATTTCAAAGGTTGCAATTTATGATGAAAACATGAATGTCCTAGGAGTCGCAAAGGTGGCAAAACCTGTCAAGAAAACGGAAGACAGGGAATTTAGTTTTAAACTAAAAATAGACATTTAAGGAAATATATGAAAACTTACATATTAGGAATTGACATTAGTACGTCTATTGTTGGATTTGCTGTCATGACATTAGACTATAAGCTAATAGCTTATGATAAATTAAAATTTAAAAAAAATTTAACTCTCGAAGAGAAAGCCGAGCATTTTAAAAACAAAGTTGAACATTTTGATTCTTATTATTGTATCAATGAGGTTTTCATAGAGCAACCGGCTATGATGTTTGGCAGAGGAAAGACAACAGCCAACACCATGGCTAAGTTGCAAAGGTTCAATGGCATGTGTTGTTATGCAATTTATAATCTATTACACATGCCGGCACACTTGGTGCACACAAATTCAGCTAGAAAAAAAATGAATATTTCTATTCCGCGAAACGTATTAAATAAGAAACACTACATCATTAGTGAAGTAGTAAAGAAATATCCCAAATTTACTTATAACCTCACTCGCTATGGCAATCCTCAACCGGGTACTGACGACATAGCAGATGCAATAGTTATAGCACACGCGGGAGTTTCTATAATGAATGAGGGGGAACATGATAACGGAAAAGGTAAGACTAGTAAATGACGTCCTAGGTAGATACCGTACACAGGGCTCTGAACATCTTTATCGTTGTCCTTATTGTAACCATCATAAGAGAAAATTTTCTGTCAATTTTGATAGAAATGTATACAAGTGTTGGATATGCGATGCCCATGGCAGAGATCTTCGAAGAGTCATTCGTAGGTTTGGAGACTTTAAGAAATTAAAAGAATGGGACAGAATATCTGGTATTGTTGATTTTTCTTCTGAAAAGTTTGAGCTTTTTAAGGAAGAGTTACAGTTACCTCCCCAAAGAATTGAATTGCCACAAGAATTTAAAACTTTAACAGGCTCAATAACCCCAGCAGATTTAAGGGCATTTTCATATCTACAAAATCGTGGATTAAATAAAAATGATATTCTCAGATATAAAATAGGCTATTGCAGCGAAGGGGAATTTAAGGGTAGGATTATTATTCCATCATTTGACTTGGATGGATATGTAAATTATTTTATTGCAAGATCGTTTAACGATCATTGGATGCGTTATAAGAATCCCAACGCATCTAGAAATATCATATTCAATGAATTGAATATTGATTGGGATTCAGACGTAGTATTAGTAGAAGGAGTATTTGATGCTATTTTCGCAGGAAACGCTGTTGCTTTATTGGGTTCAACTTTACGGGAAG
>MDTG01416563.1_pt1 | contig 15717 bp, 12 predicted proteins | sample 811421 | NCBI WGS metagenome assembly MDTG01 (sample SAMN05326645, study PRJNA326480) | marine metagenome | isolation source: seawater | place: Pacific Ocean: South East | collected 2011
ACTAGCTCAGAGCCTATACTACCCCCTGCTCCCGTAATTAGTATTCGTTTACCTTTTATAAAATTGTTGACTGACTTTTTATCAAGATTTATTTCTTCACGACCTAAGAGGTCTAATAATGAAACTTCTCTAAATTGCGTTATAGACAAATTCCCTTCAATTAATTCTGAAATTGATGGAAGAGTTTTAAATGGTTTATTAGTCTTTTTACATTCATCAACAATTATACGCATTTGATTCCTATTTGCAGAAGGAACACAAATATAAATTTCATCATACGAAATTGGAATAGTTGATAAATCACTAATCCTTCCAATGACTTCTACATCATGTAGTCTAGCACCTACTTTACGTGGATTATCATCCAAAAACCCAATTACAGATATAGGAGAGTTGTGCATTTCTAAAGTTTGCCTTAATATTATCTGAGCAGTATTCCCTGCTCCTATGAGCAATATTCTTCTTCGCTCTGTTTTATTTAATTGCTCTGTCTTTAATATAGTTATTATATGTGAAAAAAATATTCTTACACCTAATCTTGATACACCTATTAAACCAGTACAAATTATATAATCTAATATAAAAACAGATCTAGATATATTTTGAAAACCTATAAAAAAACCTACGATTACACTAATTATTAAGCTTGCTAAAAAATTCGCTTTTATAATATTTAACATATCCCAAACACTTGTATATCGCCACATACCGCGATATAATGCAAAGCTTTTAAAGCAAGTAATTTTTATTAAAATTAAAAAAAGATAATTATTCAACGATAGCTCAGGCGTTAAATGTTCGGGTATATTAAAATCAAATCGGAATATAACGCTTGAATAAAAAGAAACACCTACCAGGACTATGTCGGTAAATATTATAATGAAAACTTTTCGCTCAAATATCCTATTTAAATAATTCATTAATGATTTCATAAATTAAAACTTCAATCTTAATGTATTCATTTTATGAAACAATCTCGTATATAAAAAGAATATAAATTTCAAACTAAGCTTTATATTTAATCCACAAACTTTGAAGTGTATCAATTATATAATCAACATCATCATCGGTCAATGCAGGATATAATGGCATCGTAATTACCTGTTCAGACAACTTTTTTGCATTTGGAAAATCGCCTGAAATATATCCATACTTTTTATGATAATATGAATGCATATGCACAGGAATATAGTGTACAGAGGTTCCAATGTGATATTCATTAATTTTTTCTATTAAAACATCTCTGCTAATCGACCAATATTTCGCAATTACTCTGATAATAAATAAGTGACATGCATGCCTATCTATTTTAAACATGGGAACAATAAGCCCTTCAATATTTTCAAATCCTTTGATGTATTTGTTAATAATACATACTCTTCTTTCATACCATTCATTTAGTTTTTTTAATTGCATAAGACCAAATGACGCTGATACATCGGTCATATTATATTTATACCCTAAATCAGAGACATCATATTTCCAGGATGCACCTTTTTTAAAACGTTTCCAACCATCTTTAGACATTCCATGTAGAGATAATTTTCTGGCCTTTTCAGCTAATATCTTATCATTTGTAGCTAAAGCACCTCCTTCACCTCCAGTAGTTATATTTTTATTTGCATAAAAAGAAAAAGCAGCTGCATGATTAGTATTACCAACTTTACCAACGTTCGAGATTGCCTCAAGAGCATGGGCTGCATCCTCTAAAATAAATATCCCGTATTTTTCTGCAAGAAACATCATCTCATTCATATCTACTGGATCACCAGCAAAATGTACAGGTATTATAACTTTAATTTTAGAATCATTGATAAGCTTATCTTCTATTTGATTTAAATCCATATTAAAATCATTTTCACTTGAATCTATTAGTATACAATCCATCCCAAGATATTCACCTACTTCTACAGTTGCGACGAACGTATAAGTTGGTGCAATAAATTTGTCATTTTTATTAAATCCTTTTGAACATAATGCCAAATGTAATGCAGCGGTACATGAGTTAACAGCAATAACGTGCTCTGCCTTTAAAATATTTTGTAATTTTGATTCAAATTTTCTGACTTCAGGACCAGTAGTAAGCCAGCCACTTTTCATACTTTCTGTATAAATTTGGTTTAAATCTTTAGGCGTTATAGGTTTATGAAATGGAATATTTGGCATTATATCTAAAATTTCAATTCAAAATAACTTTAGCATCATTATTTATTCAGCGTAATATAAAGGAAAATATGTATTTATTGATATTTTATAAACTCTATTATTTATTTTATTATTTAGAATATTTACCTTACTTATAAAAATCAAATTAATATTTTTTCTGTATTTATAAATAAAATCATATGAAAAAAAATTAGATTTACTTATTATTCCTGATGGAAATTTTTGTCCATGCACATAATTATTTGGCTCATATAAATTATCCTTAATATTATTTTCACCACTACTTATAAATCCAGATTTTAATCCGAATTTCAGTTTCCATGGAGTTATGATTTTTAATCCAATTTGCAAGTAATTCAAATCACTTCCTAATTGAGTTCCTATGAGTTTATTTCGCGAGACTAAGTTGTTAGACCCCATTTCATGCCTGAATGTGTACGTGCCTATAGTTACATATTCTAAGTCGATTGTGTATAAAAAACTAGAAAATATATTTGAATATGCTATCCGATTCTGAAAACCAAAATCATTTTTGTTGGTTAACGTATCACTTTTAAGATTATCTATTGCATATTCATCTATTACAAAATTACTACTAAATCTTAGACCATTAATAGGCATATAGTCTAAAGAAAATTGCCATATACCATTTTGAGAAGCTGTGATATTCGTACCATTATTTCTTTTATTCATTTCAATTTCTAGATGTGTAGAAATAGGATTTAAATAACCAAAATCAATATTTCGGTTGATCCCAGAATAAATAATTACCTCATGAAAACCGAATAATAAATTATTCTTATTATTATATTCTAAACCTTTACCAGAAATGTATCGATTATTACTCCCATCTATCGTTTCGAGATAACCATGGAAATATCTGAATTTAAATTTATTAAATTTTATTTCAACAACTCCCTGGTCAAATGACGGATTATTATCTGATAAAATTAAATTATCATAAAATAGACTACCCCAATTTTGCCTGCCTCTTCCAAACCAAAATCTGATTTTATTAGTAAAATACCCTAAACCAGATAAATCTGTCTCTCCAGAGTTAAAACCTAATCTTGAAATTTTTCTAGGCAAACCAGTATAATGTTGTAAATAATCACCAGAATTGGTAATCCTAGCAAATATCCAACCCATTATATTTTTATTAATTTTAAACTTAGAATAGTTAAAAATTGAGTAACCATAATCATTAACTGATGTATCAATTTCAGATGAATTCGTTAATATAAATCCTGGTGCGCCACTAATACCGAATGAATCAGTTAACTCGTCTACATCAATATTATTATTAATCATAGACTCATCTAAATACCATAGATATCTATGATTAATTGAGGATATATCTATTTTTTTAATATCTTGCCACAATAGGGGTTTAAATATTGTATTTTGATCCCAAGAATATCCATTATCAAACAAAAGGTTTATGCTTTGATTCATTCCAAAACTGCTAGGAATACTCTGAGTATAAATTATTTTGAATATTAATAAAAATACTATGGGGTATTTCTTCATTATTCCTATTCTAAACTAGATTAATTCCATCTTGAACTCTTTAAGATTCTATCTCTTGCTTTGTTTTTTAAACCATAGTTGCAAAAAAAATCTAAAGCAGAAAGATTCGGAATAAAACCTAACTTCATATACGCTTGATTATATTCATAATGTAAATAATCTTGAAACAATACTTCAATATTGGCACTTTTAAAATCATTAAGGTTAAGGTAATCTCTTCCACCAGATCCTGAAAGATATGTTTTTGCGCCTAAATTTTTGCATATTGATAATATTTTATTACTTTTCTTTTTTTTTATACCAAGATTACTAGAAAATTCTATTTCACCTTTGAAATTAGCTAGAGATAAAAAGTATTCGTCAATATTTATATTTAAAGACATAAAATTAGTATTATGGCTTTTTATGATATCAAATAATTCAGGTATAACATCATTATAATATGGGGTTTTAAAATAATTTTGTTCTATGGTATTAATATGTTTTTTTACCCATTTTGATTGCTCTTGAGGAATTTCCACTTCGGATATTAATGAATTTAAGCTCCTCTTAACTGGAATAGTCAACCAACTTGGTCCAGATGATGTCTTTATTTTGTTTCTATTCTGCTCACTGTTTTTTTCAAATTGAACATCGTCAAGGAATACAAAAATATCACTTTTTATAGCTTTTTCTATAAATGGAAGCCAAGGTAAATAACTAGGTTGATGAATACTTATAATCAATATTTGATCTGAATTAAAAAGTTATTATCCTAGTTTTCTAAACTCGTGCAAAAAACAATTAGAGACATATTTTGCATCCTGCTCGGATATTTGAGGATGAATTGGAAGACAAATTGTTCGACTTAATATATCTTCTGAAATTGGTAGATTGCCAGTTATGCTTCCATACAAATTGACAAAAACAGGCATCATATGCATCGGCGGGAAATATGACCAGCTTATGTTTATATTCCAATTATTAAGACAATTATTTTTCAATGTTTCTCTATTAATTCCTTTTGGCAATATAATAGTGTAAAGCCAATAACTATGAAAAGAATAACTTGACGGTTTAGGAATAAAAAGCAATTCTTCTTTTCCAATTAAGTTATTATATATTTCTGCAACGATTCTTCTTTTATTGATATAATCATTAAGACGATTATATTGTAAAACGCCCATAAGAGCACTAAGCTCCGGCAACCTGATATTTCTTCCATAAGGTCTTAAAAATTGTTCTCCAGATAGGTCTAGGTCTTGACCTCTAAACTGATAGCTCCTTAAAACTGTTTTAAGGTCTTCTCTATTTGTAACAACCATGCCTCCTTCACCAGTTGTTAAAATTTTTGTTGGATAGTATGAAAAACATGCAGTATCGCCAAAATTACCAGCTGGTTTATCTTTATATTTAGAACCATGAGCATGAGCGGCATCTTCAATCAAAATATAATTTCTTTCTTTACAGATTTTTTTTATCAATTCTATATCAGGTGGAATTAAACCAGCAAAATAAACTACTATAACAGCCTTCACTCTTTTTGATTTATTTCTAATAATCCAATCAGGATCCAAACATAAGGTGTCTTTTTTTATATCGCAAAATATTGGCTTCGCACCGATATTAGAAACGGCCATCCCAGTAGCAATAAAAGTTTGAGCCGGTACTAAGACTTCATCTCCTGGTTTTATTCCACAAGACAGTAAAGATATTTCAAGTGCTGAGGTACATGAATTAGTTGCAAAAGCAAAGGAAGACTTTTGTACTTCAGAAGCTTTTTCCTCAAAACGAGACACCCATTTGCCCATAGAAACACGACTTTTCAATATTTTTGGAGCTTCCTTAAGAAAGGTGTCTATATCTTCATCAGGGAAATATGATTGTGATATGTTTATAACATTATTATTTTTTTTTAGCATTTAAACCCTAATTACTTTTCATTTAAAAAAATATTATTAATTTAATTTAAATTATCAATGTATTGTTCAATCCTTTTATTTAATGAATATGGCTGATAAGATAAATATTTATTAGCTCTAGAAATATCAAAACTAAAACTATTTGGTCCTTTATTTCTATTTACACTAACATCACCCTTACCTATTATTTTTACTATCATTTTAGCCAAATCAATAAGTTTTATTGGATTCCCCCCACCAATATGAAAAACTCTAAATGCTTTTTTCCTTTCTAAATATTTCAAAGCAGAAAGATTTCCATTGATTACATCATTTACATGCACAAAATCTTTAATAATCTCACCTTTACCATATATTGATATACTGTTACCCATAATTGCATTAGTAGCATAGTAATGAATTGAACCATAATTATACCCATTACCAAAAACACCAGGATATCTTAATATTAAAGCATTTAAATGATTTTTTTTTACCATTTTTTCTATATAATACTCTGACATTAATTTAGTCATTCCATATATTCCTGATGGAACTGGTATAATTTTTTCATTTACTGGCAACTTTTTTAAGACTTGTCCATAAACTGACATAGTAGAACTATAAATGAATGGTATATCATATTTTTTTATATCATTGACAATATTAACAGTAGAATAATAATTTGATTTAAGATGGTCCTCAAAGGTTTTTGAATTATCATCTGATATTTCCGCAGCCATATGAAAAATTCCATCTATTTTTCCTATTTTTTTTAATATAGGCTTAAAACTATTTTTTTTAGATAAATCTATACTTATATGAGTGTATAATTTTGAATCATGTTTAAAATTTTTACTCCTGCTTATACCTACAACCTCATGCCCTGATAAAATTAGATTTTCTTTTAAATGAGATCCAATAAACCCCGATACTCCTGTAACTACATACTTCATATTTTATTTAAATGATAATTTGATATACCTAAATATTTCTAAAATAATACAATTAATTGTTTTTATTATAATTGATAAATCGTTAATAAAACTAATTGAATCTACATAGTCTAAATCTTCTTGAATTCTTTGTGGCAAAATAACCTCATTATAATATTTTGTAGGATCTTTACCTTTTGGAATTGTATTTGTAAAGTCTGGAAAAATCCTTATCTGTAGTGTGCATGTTAACCCTGGTCGAACGGAGAAAACATCATAATATGAAGGTTTATAGTTTTTCATTACAACATCAACTGCTTCTGGCCTTGGCCCAACTAAGGACATCTCACCTTTTATAATATTAAAAAATTGAGGAATTTCATCTAATTTAAATGTTCTAAGAAGTTTACCAATAGGTGTAATTCTTACGTCTAATTTACTTGTGAAATGATCACCCTTAACCTTATGTTCCATAGTTCTAAATTTATATTGATTAAAAATTTTTCCCTCTAAACCCACTCTTTTACCCAAATAAAAAACTGGCCCTCTTGATGTTAGTTTGATTATTATTCCAATGAATAAAAACACCGGTACTAATAATACTATTGCAGTAGAGGATAGAAAAAAGTCTAAAATAATTTTCCAAAGAAATTTTTTCTTTTTTACAGATCCATTTAATTTTTCAAAAACATTATTCACATATTTATGTTCCTTAATGTGATGAAAGGCTCCACATATTTTTGATTAATAAGACTGCCCCAATATTTAGCCCTAGCTTCAATTGATTTTAACGAACGAGGATGAGGAAAATCCAGAATTTCAGATTCATAACAACTTAGAGCTTCTATTTTTTTATCAATATAATCGTTAACCACCTCAAATGTGTCAGGATTGAAATTATGCTTTTTCCATAATCCAGTAGAAGAGGGTGTTTCAAAAGCATAAATTTCTTTAATAATTTTATTGAATGGTCGTGTGGCTACGAGCACAGATTCATTTACTATTTGATGATCTCTATTTATATCACCATGATAGTGGGTGTATACTACTTGAGGGTTCAAAGAATCTATTATACTCTCTAGTTCCTGATTAATATCTACAAGCGAAATAGAATCGAGTTTTTGCTCTGGAAGCTTTAAAAATTTTATAGATGAAAAACCAATAATTGATGCAGCATTTCTAGCATGTTTCATTAAATCAACCTCTATATTTCCATCATATCTTATAGATTCACCTTCACATACTATTATTGCATGCACCTCTTTACCTTTATCAACTAATTTTGTAAATGTTGCTCCTGCTCCAAGTATTTCATCATCTGGATGTGCTGCAAATACAGCAACTATATCGTTTTTTTTCTTACTAATGTTCATTTTTTATTAACTGTTCTAACCATTTATTAATTATTGAATCCCAAGACAAATCTTTTTTAACTAATAAAAAACCATTTTCTCCCATTTCGTTACGAAGATTAATATTTTCTGCGAGATTTTTTATTGCAGACGCCAGCAATTTAGGGTTTTCAGGCATTATTGTCATACCGCATTTGAATTTATTTATCATTTGCTCTGACTCTCCATAACCAGCGAATATAACAGGAACTTTGCATGCTAATGGTGGTATTACTTTAGATAATCTTTGCATTCTAGCTGTCGGGTTATCTTTTAAAACTACTAAAGAAGCATAAGTGATTGACATTAAATAACGCATTTCACCAAAAGGAGAATCAATAAATATTATATTTTCTAATCTTAATGATTTTGCTAACGAAATTAACTTAGGTCTTTCAGGTCCTTTCCCAGCTAATAGAATAATTATATCACTTCGATTTTTCAACTCTTTAGCAGCATATATGATAGTATCCAATCCTTGATATGGTGCATTAGTACCAGCGAAGGTAAATATTTTTACTTCTTTATCTAGAACACCCATTTTTTTTCTATAGTTTATATTTTGATCGATTGGGTAAAGCTCTTTTATATCAGCTCCATTAGGTAAAAAAGTGAATTTACTTTTAGGTAAATTTCTTTCTTTACTAAAATGCTCTACATAAGCCTTTGTGACAACACTCACTGATAAAGAATGACGCATTAAAAACTTTTCCATTTTTTTAGCTACGTTTAATAATGTTTTCGATTTTAACCAACCAGCCTCTTCTGCATGTTCAATTTGGAGGTCAGGAGTATTATATATATAAGGTATACCTTTAAAAAGTTTTACTATATATGCTGGTATAGCAAGTGTTATCGGTTGAGCCTCGACAAATATCAAATCTGCTGATTTTGAAAAAAAAAGTAACCAAAAAGAAGTAAAAGTAAATGAAAAATAATTTAATAATCTAGATATTGACCCTTTCCCCGAAGCCGGATATAACCAAACTCTATTTATCGGGATATTATTCCATATTTCTGATTTTATAAATTTATTCTTATATTCTTTAAAAATCTTACCTTCTGGATAATTTGGCATACCTGTAATTACCCTAACTTTTATACCCTTTGAATGCATTAGCTTCGCTATTTCGCCTAATCTAATTTGAGCAGCACCAGGTTCAGGGTAAAAATATTGAGTTAGAATTATTATTGATTGGAATGGAATTTTATTTTTTTTCATAAAATTGATATAACACAATTTTCAATTCTTAATATGATATATAATTACTCAGGATATTTTATTATTAATTTTTATAATAAATACGAACTAGATTTTTGAATTCTTTATATTCTTTCAAATTAAGTAGATATTCACATATTTGATAAAAACCATACTCATCATTATGCATTCTATCACGAAACCCTACATTTAACTTTAAATTTTCATTTAAATCTACAATAGTTAAATCCTTCAAAGAAGCCATCTCTTTGATTTCAGTCCTCATCATATTATCTCGCTTTTTATAATCCTCAATATCTAAATCAATAGATTCATAATATTTAAAATTTGTAGGCAATAAAATTATTATAACAGGCAGTGGCTTATTTTCTTCAAAGGTTGAAAAAATTGATTTTAAACCAATCATATTTGGCGAATTATTATCATTGACTATTACCCATTGACTTTTCATAAACTGGTCAATAGGCTTATATCCGGACCAAGTATTATTATTAAAATTATAATCTGGAATTAAATGATTAAAATCGTAAGGTTGGTCATTATATAAAAAACCTTCCCAATTAAAATCTGATTGATATGAAGATAAATGCAAAAGGTATAACATGTATTTTTGATAATTAAACGGGAGCATTAGGTTATTAAAAAAGAAATATTTTTTAAAAATATTTTGCACTTCATCATCTAAGTTTGTCAAAACATTTCTATGATTCATCTTGATATATAATGAAGATTTAACAACATTACCTATTCCTCCTTTATCAACTTTATTATGTGCTTTTGTAAAATATACAGGATTAATAGCTAATATTATTGGCGGGATAGACAAATTTAAGTTGCTGATTTTAGAGAAAAACAAACTTAAGTGAATAGGCGATAACCAAGCCCTAGATATATTTTCATATAAATTTTTTGATTCCATAAAGTTTAATTGGGATGGGATACTATAATTAAAATCAGACTCTGAAGAACCAAAAAAAATAATTTTATCATCGCTATAAATTTTCGAAAAATATTCGATTAAGTATCCTTCATTACGAATAAGCGCTAACTGATCACCTATATCTGAACTGTCTTTTGTAAGTGATTTGTTTTCTAAATTGAACCATGAAATAGATACAACAATATTTATTATTATTATAATTAACCCTACATTAATAATATTAGTATTAAAACTCTGCATAGATAAAAGGGGCTCCAAATGGTTTATAAAAATAATAAAGGTAAACAATCCAAATTATAATCGTAAAAAACAGTCTCGCTATGTTTAGAAATAACCTTACCATAAAAACATTACTTTGAAACAAAAAATGATATCAGAAATATTATAAGTAAATAAAATCCAACTAAATGTAACGAGGATAAAAATCAAAATTGTTTTAATTATTTTATGGAATCTTGGAAAAAATGATTTAATTGGTCTAAAGTTATAAGAAGTCATTATACTTTCTATACCTAATAATATGCCATGGAATAAACCCCACAAGAAATAGTGTAAACTTATCCCATGCCAAAGCCCGCATATGATCATCGCGAAAACTATATTAATAACTTTCCGAGATAACCCTTTACGATTTCCACCAAGCGGAATATATAAAAAATCTCTAATCCAAAAAGAAAGCGACATATGCCACTTTCTCCAAAACTCTGTAATACTCGTTGATAAATATGGATTGTTAAAGTTTTCAGGTAATTTAATTCCAACTAATAAACCTATTCCAATAATTAAATGCGTATATCCTGCAAAAAGAAAATATATATGAAATGAATTTGCAAAAGCACTAATCCAAAGTTCAAATGTACCATGAGTGTCTAATAGTTTATGTATTACGTAATTACCAAGCCATTCGCCAATTATAAGCATTGATAACCCATAAAACAGACGTTTTAGTACCTCTTCATAATCATAATAAACATCTTTTTCAAAGTCACTCACTCTAGTGATTGGTCCCATCATTAGGATAGGTAAAAAAGATGTTTGTAGTATTGTACTACTTAGTTTGAAACTATTTATTTTATATTGATATATAATGGATTCGATACTCCTAAAACCGAAGTATGAAAGACTGGGTAAGAATAAAAAATACTTGTTAAAATATATTCTATATTTTAAAAAAAATATAATTAAAATAATGAAAACTGCAACAGATGAAATTAATATAAACTTTTTATAAATTTTATTTTTAATATAAAAAATAAAATAAGCGCTACCAATTGTTATTAGACACAAAGAAAAATAAAATGTCCATGTTATAAAACCACAATATGAAAAAATAATAAGATTTGATATGGACCATAAAACGATTGATCGATAATTAGCTGACTTATATCTTATCAATATTCCTGCAAGAAAAAATAACAACCAAGTAAATGGTAAGACAATTAGTTCAAGCATATTTAACTGCCTACAATTAGATAAAGATTAAAGATTCGATATAAGGCATTTTTATTTTTTTATCCTTTATCTTTTTTCTATCAACCAATTTCCAAGTGCTAAGTGTTCTAAACCAGATTTATCTAATACTTTTAGAGCGTCAAGAGGACTATATACAATTGGAAAACCATGTAAATTAAAAGAAGTATTAAGTATTATTCCCTCTCCTGTTTTTTCTTCATAATGTTTTAATAATTTATAATAATCCATGTTATTTTTGTTATCTACCTCTTGAGGCCTAGCAGTAAAATCATAAGCATGCTGACCAGCAGGATATATATTCCTAGTTTCAGGTCTTGAATCAAAGGACATTATCATAAAAGGTGAATCCATTGGTTTAGGTTTAAAATAATAGTCTTTTGATCTTTCTGCTAAAACAGAAGGAGCAAACGGCATCCAAAAATCTCTATTCTTTATCATATCATTGATGATGGGAATATTTTCAACTTTATCTGCTCTACTTAATATTGATCGATTTCCAAGAGAACGTGCGCCAAATTCCATTCTCCCTTTTGATCTAGCAACAATTTTACCATCAGCTATTGCTTCTGCTACTGTATTTTCAATGTTATCGTGAAATGTAACTTTAAATCTATTATCCGAGTTAAAATTTTCTATCTCTGCTTCAATTTCCTTATCAGTAAAGTTTTTTCCCCAATAAACATTTTCAACCTTCTTAATGTCTATTGGTTTATTTTCAGTTATGCAATGACTAACATGCGCAAGATATGCTGCTCCCATAGAATTTGTTTCATCCCCGCATGAAGGGAATATAAATAAACGTTCTACCTCTTTTAACTCTAATATAGATTTATTTGCCTTAACATTCATAAAAACACCACCACCACACACAATGTTCGTTATTCCTGTTTCACGGATACAATTTTTTACCCACTGCGTTAAATGAAGTTCAGTAAATTTTTGTAATGCAGCTGCAACAAGATCAAACCTTTGCCTATTTAATAATTTTGAAATAAAATCTATTGCTATACCCATTGGTGGAACGCCATTGGTCCTTTTCCATACCATTGGATTATTTTTATCAAAAGTAAATAACTGCTGAAACATTCTTAATTTTTCATTAAGTAATTTTGATTCATTAACATAAGCAGCAAGCCCCATTACTTTATATTCATGTTCTAATGGAACCATTCCCATATGGTAAGTCACCATTGCATATAACCGGCCTATTGAGTCTTGTTCAGATATTGAAGCTATCCGATTGAGTTTACCATTATGTCCAATGCTTACAGAGCCTGATAGTCGATCGCCACTACCATCGCATGTTAGGACTAATGTTTTCTCTTTAAATCCAGAGCCATAATAAGCTGCAGCTGCATGGCAAGTATGATGATCATATGGTTTAATTAAAGATCCATTTAATTCACTTTGAGATAATTTATATAATCGTTCATTAGCTTTTTTTGATTGATATTTTTTATCTATTATTGTTCCTTTTAATTTTTCTTTTAATTTTGGAATAAAACCAGATGATTTATTATACTCAGACATCAATTCATATCGGTCTAAGCCCTCATAACGCATATATGCGCCATTCAATGCAACCTCATCAATATCAGAAATAGATAAGTTATTCTCCCTTAATAATTCATTTATTGCATTATTAGGAATATTACTTTCATTTTTATACCTAGTATATCTCTCTTCTTGAACTGCAAATTTAACTTTCCCAGAGTCTAATAAGGCTGCAGCTGCATTATGACCATCATGAATTCCTATTATTTTCATTTTTTTCCCATTAATTAATCAATTAATTTATTCAATTTCAGAATAAAAGTGTTTTATTTTACCTATTGAAGGTCTATTTATTTTTTTTACTAAATTAACTTTTAAATCTAATCCAGGCTCTAAATATTGGTTCATTTTTGATTTTAAATCTTTTATCATTTCTTTCTCAATTTTTTTATCTGAAACAATATCAAATTCGAAACTAACCAACGATGTCTGACGAATGATAAATTCTTTTATATAGCCAGATGATTCTAAAATACTTCTAGATATATAATAAAAAGTTAATCCTGGAGATATTGCACCACTCGGTAATTTAATTGTATCATTTCGCCTACCATCAAAATCAACAATCAAAATATCTTCTTTACCACAATTACAAACCTCTTGGACTACTTTCCCTATGTCCCCAATAGCATATCTAATAATTGGATAGGCTTTATTAAACAAGTCTGTAATTAATAGATTTCCATTCGTATCATGTTCAACAAAAATATTTTCTTTACAAACATGCCAAATATTTGAATCGCATTCATATGCAATATATCCAATTTCTGAAGCGCCATATTCATTTTTTACTGGAACACCAATATAATCTCTTATTTTTCTCCTGTCATTTGATTCACATACTTCAGAAGTAACAATAGTTAATTTTAATGAAGGACATATATTTTTCAAATTAAGATTTTTTTTCTTAAGGTAATTTGCTAAAAGCAAAATAGAATTTGTATAACCATAAATATATTCAAATTTATTTTTTTCAAACTTCTTTACAAACTCCTTCATAACATTATCAGATAAATCAAAAATTGGGAACCTTACTCTATTAAGTACTCTATCTCTGATTTTTTCAGTAAAATAACCTTTTATATCTTTAGGAATTCCATAAAAGCGAGCTTCTTTGGAATTTAAAGAAAGACCTAAATCTTCATATCTGTTTTTCCAATATGCCCATGCCCTAGCATGAGTCCTTTTATCTTTAGCGAAATAAAAGGGGTGGCCAGAGGAACCAGATGTATTCGAAATATATAAATTATTTATTTTTATATTATCTGGTATTATACTGCGAATATCATTTTGCAAATTTCCTTTTGTAACTTTTGGTAGTTTTTCCCAAACATTAGGCAATTCATGACTTATCAATCCTTTATAAAAATTGTTATTATTAAAATGATAATTAACTATATCCCACTTTTTTTTTAAAAGCCATTCTTGATATCCAGCAAATGATTTTTTTTTCAAATTAATTATTTTAGAATAGGCTGCATTTATGTTATAGCCTTGCATATACATTAAAATTTCAAATAGTGAGAATTTCATAAATAGGAAGTAGACATTTAAATTTTTAAGAAAAACATAGCCGATTCTAAAATAATTAATCGATTAATTTTAATTTATTTTATTTTAATATCATACCATAGTGAAGTAATATATAACTGATTTAATAAATTAAAACTTGAGTTATCACCAAGAAAATAATTAGAAATCAGCAACTCTAACTTGTTTTTTTTGAAATTAAATATTTTTATAAAATCCATATTGGGAAGATTTTTTAATTCTTTTCTTAGTTTTTTATCTATTCTAAAATAATCTACCCAAGGAATACCAAAACCCCATTTCTTACCTTTTAGCACAGAGCTTGGAAACCTATGCCCTAAACTATCAATCAATAATTTTTTCCCTCTCCAGTTCTTAAATAAGAGATTAGAGAATAAGACGTCACTTGGTATTGCTCCAATATTTTCAACTATATTATGATCTAAAAAGGGAACCCTACATTCTATAGAAGCTGCCATTGTCATTCTATCTAATCTATCAAATAATGAAACTAAATGTGTTTTTATATCATAATAAAGTTGTTGTCTTATTAATTCATCTGGATAACATGATTTACCTTCATTAACCACATCTCTTCTAAATTGAAAATTATCATTAATCTCAAATCCTAAATTTATTAAATCTGAAGGTAAAATATTAGTGGCATTAAACAATATAAAATCAAACTCACTATTTAAATCTAGTAGATTAACTAATTTTTTTATTCTCTCATTTTTTTTAAATAATCTAAGAACAGGTAAAATCTTCGATAAATAATGATAATACAAAACTGGCCGATGTCTAACATAACCCGCCATTAGTTCATCTCCACCCTCGCCAGCTAATAATACTTTTACATTGCTTTTAGCTAATCGAGAGATAGCTAAAAAATGCTGTTCATGATTATGGGCTAATGGTTCATCATTATATTCAATAGATTCAATTAAACCATCTAATAAATCAATTTGCTTGATTTCAAGCTGATGTGATTTAAAACTAAAATGTCGAGATATATCGTTGACTAAATTACTTTCATCATAATTAGTATCTTCAAATGTGACTGTATAACTAGACATATTATTTACCCCATTTTTAA